>Ga0247727_10003469_pt1 | contig 34861 bp, 35 predicted proteins | sample WisWelCaveWW1625_FD_202498 | JGI IMG/M metagenome (GOLD analysis project Ga0247727, IMG submission 202498) | Biofilm microbial communities from Wishing Well Cave, Virginia, United States - WW16-25 | ecosystem: Environmental > Aquatic > Deep subsurface > Groundwater > Cave microbial mat | place...
ATGCATTTGCAAAGTACTCTCTAGAGCAGAGTGTAGGCCCAAAAAAAGGGGCGCCTCACCGCCGCATGGCCTGGATCAGCGCCTCCATGTGCGCCAGGTACCGTTCGAGCGCCCGCCGCCCGGCCGCGCTGAGCCGGTATTCGGTTCGCGGCATCCGCCCGTGGAACGATTTGGTGCACGCAATGTAGTGCGCCTCCTCGAGTTTCCGCGCGTGCACGCTCAGGTTGCCGTCGGTGGTCTTCATGAGCCTTTTGAGCTCGTTGAAGGTCAGCGCCTCGTTGACCGCCAGGGCGCTGACGATGCCCAGGCGTACGCGCTCGTGGATCAGGCGGTCGAGCTGCCGCGTCGCCGCCTCCGGGGAGCGCGGTCGCGCCACGGCGGGCTGCGAGCCGGCTTCTCGCGGCGCCTCTTCCGGTTGCAGACTGGATCTAGCCACCGTACCTCCTTGTAATGATCAAACCGAAAATCACCTGCAATCCCCCGAACCCGGCCGCCAAAAACCAGTTGCCCCAAGCGGGCGGCGAGAACAACGCCGCCGCGCCGAGCGCCATGAACCCCAGCCCCATGGCGGGCACGATGCGGACCGAAAACGCGCCGCCCGTGACCACGCCTGCGCCGTAGAGCAGCAGCCACGCGCCGGGGAGCGCCGCGAACAGGCCGGCCCGGTAGAGAACCAGCGTCAGGACCGCGCCGGCGGCCAGCGGCGGGCACAGGCTCAAGGCGAACTTGCGGCCCGGCCCCGTCAGCACGCCGGCGTCGGCCGCGCGCGCCTTGTGAACCATGGTCACCGCGCCGATGGCGAGCGCCAAAGTGGCGGCCACCAGCCAGGTCACCAGCCACCGCTCGAAGCTCGACTGCCGGCTCGCCACCAACGCCGCCCCCAGCGCCGTGATTCCCATGGCCACGCCGCCGCGGCCGGGCACGGCCGTGAACGAGCCGGCCTCCTCCATCGTTTCGCGGATAAACTCGAGATTGTCCATCGCCCGCGTGTGCAGCGCGACGGGCTCGGCGGGCCCGGTTCGGCGGGGCGCGGTGGCCATGCTTCTATTGTAGCGCGGTTCCGCCATTTCTACAAGTACTTTACACCGCAAAGATCAAGCCCTGCTATGATGGCTGTTCTTCGAGGAGCCGGCCATGGCATTTTGCACTTCTTGCGGGTCTCAGATGCCCGACGGGACGACCTTTTGCAGCAGTTGCGGGGCCAAGACCGGCGGGCCGGCCACGGCGGTGGCCACGGCGCCGCCCCTCGAATACACCGTCGAGGGCGACAACCTCCAGATAGCGCGCCTCAAGCTGCGCCCTGGCCAGGAGATTTACGCCGAAGCCGGGAAGATGGTTTATAAGACATCCAACGTCGAGTGGCAGAGCCGCATGAGCGGCGAGAGCATCGGCCAGAAGCTGATCGGCGTGCTCCGCCGCACGGTGACCGGCGAGTCTCTGTTCCTCACCTATTTCCGCGCCCTGAACGGCCAGGGCGAGGTGGGCTTCGCGGGCGACTACCCGGGGCGGCTGCAGCCCATCGAGCTCAAGGCCGGCCAGTCGGTGCTGGTGCAGCGCGACAGCTTCGTGTGCGCCGAGACCTCGGTGCAGTTCACCATCCAGTTCACCAAGCGGCTGGGCGCCGGCTTTTTCGGCGGCGAGGGTTTCATTCTCGAGAAGTTCACCGGACCTGGGACGGTGTTCATCCACGGCGGCGGCGATTTTGTGCACTTCACTCTGTCGCCCGGTGAGGTGCTGCAGGTCGACACCGGCTGCATCGTGGGGTTCGACGAGACGGTCGATTACGACATCCAGTTCGCCGGCGGCATCAAGACCGCCCTGTTCGGCGGCGAGGGTTTGTTCCTGGCGACGCTGCGCGGCCCCGGCAAGGCCATCGTGCAGACCATGACGCTGTCGAAGCTGCGCCGCGAGCTGGGCGGCGGCCGCCGGGGCGGCGAGGAGCGCTCCGGCTTGGGCTCGATCACCAACTTGTTCGGCAGCGAAGACTAGCCGGCGCGGTTTAGCGATCCACCATCGGCACAAACGCCACCGGCAGCACGCTGCGCGTCGTGATCTTTCCGGCGCGCGACTTCTCCATCACGATCAAATCCTGCCCCCGCAGCGCCGATTCCCCGACCGGCGCCACCAGCTTTCCGCCCGCCTTGAGCTGATCGATCAGCGCCTGCGGCACCTTGGGCGGCGCGGCCGTGAGAATGATCCGGTCGAACGGCGCCTGCTCGGGCCAGCCCGCGTAGCCATTGCCGATCCGCAGCTCGACGTTCTTGTAGCCGAGCGCCGGCAACCGCTTGGCGGCCTGCCGGCCCAAGGGCTCGACGATCTCGATGCTGTAGACGGTCTTGACCAGCTTCGCCAGCACCGCCGCCTGGTAGCCCGACCCGGTGCCGATCTCGAGCACGCGGTGCTCCGGCTGCGGATCGAGGAGCTCGGTCATCAGCGCCACAATGTACGGCTGAGAGATAGTCTGGCCCTCGCCGATGGCCAGCGGGTGATCCCGGTAGGCCTGGGCTTCCATGCCCGGCGGAACGAACAGGTGCCGCGGCACGGCCCGCATCGCGGCCAGCACTTCCGCCCGGCGGACGCCGCGCGCCTCGATCTGCTGCCGAACCATGGTTTCCCGCTGCGCCTGGTAGGGGTCGGCAGCCGAGAGAAAGAGAAAAATGGCAGCGGCGGGCGACGCAATCGTCACCCGTCAATCATACAATCGTGGATATGGCCAGTGCTCAACCGCAGCTCCTCCGCCAGCTCGGCGTTTTCAGCGCCACTGTCATCGTCGTCTCCAATATGGTGGGGACGGGGATCTTCACCACCACCGGGTTTCTGGCCGGAGACCTGGGATCGCCGCCGCTGGTGGTGGGCATCTGGTTCGTGGGCGCGCTGATGGCGCTGTCCGGGGCGCTGTGCTTCTCCGAGCTCGGGATCAACTTCCCGCGCTCCGGCGGCGAGTACGTCTACCTGACCGAGGCCTGGGGGCCGATGTGGGGATTCCTCTCCGGCTGGGTGTCGTTCTTCGCCGGTTTTTCGGCGCCGATTGCGGCGGCGGCGCTGGCGCTCAGCGAGTACCTCGGCTATTTTTTTCCGTCGCTTGGCGCGCGCGAAGGCGGGCCGGGCTTGGCCCTGGGGCCAATCACGCTGCGACCCGGGCCGGCGCAGATGGTGGCCTGCGTGGTCGTCGCGGCGTTCACCTTGCTCAACATTTTCGGCCTGCTGCGGGTGGCGCGGATCCAGAACTTTCTGACCACGGTGAAAGTGGCGGTGATCGCGGCGTTCATCGTCGCCGGGGTGCTCGCCGGCAGCGGAGACTGGGCGCACTTCAGCGCGCCGGCCGCAAGGACCTCGCCTAACTCCCTCCCCGCGCAGTTCCTGTTGAGCCTGGTGTTCGTGTATTTCGGCTACAGCGGCTTCAACGCCGCCGCCTACATTGCCGAAGAGCTGCGCGACCCGGAGCGCACCCTGCCGCGGGCCCTGATCGCGGGCACGGCGCTCGTGACGCTGCTGTATGTCTTGCTGAACGTGACGTTCCTCTACGCCGCGCCGCTCGAGTCGATGAAGGGCGTGGTGCGTGTCGGCGCGCACGCCTCGCAGGCGCTGTTCGGCCCGGCGGTCGCCGGCATCTTCGCCGGCCTGATGGCCTTCTCGCTGCTTTCGACCGTCAACGCCATGACCATCATCGGACCGCGCGTTTACTACGCCATGGCGGTCAACGGCGCGTTCTTCCCGGCGGCGGCGCGCGTGCATCCCCGCTGGCACACGCCCTGGATCGCGGTGCTGGCGCAGGGCGCCTGTACTCTCTTGCTGATACTCATCCCCACCTTCGAGAGCCTGGTCCAGTACATCGGCTTCTGTCTGATGTTTTTCACCATGTTCGCGGTGGTGGGATTGTTCCGCCTGCGGCGGCGTCCGGGCTGGAGGCCGCTCGCGGCGGTGAACCTGGCCTTTCCGCTGATCCCGGCTTTCTACGCCCTGTCCTGTGCGGTCGTGCTGATATGCATGGTGGTGCTGCGTCCGGCGGCCTCCGGCTACGGCGTGCTGACGGCGGTCTGCGGGGCGGCGCTGTACCGGGTGGCCGTGCGCCCACGCGCGGAGGCGCCCCGCTGAAAACAGTCTGGCAAGGGTATTACTTCGACGGACGCTCCGCGGACCGGCGCCCGGTGACCGTCACCATCCGTCCAGCCGCGGTCTTCCTGAGCCAGCCCGGCGGCGCCGCGTTGTCTTGGCCGTGGGAGCAAATCCGCCAGACGCAAGGTTTTTACCCCGGCGAGCCCATACGCTTGGAGCGGGGAGCGGACCTGCCCGAGGCTCTGGTGGTCGAGGATCCCGATTTCCTCGCCGCGATTCGACAGCTCCGTCCTGGCTTCGGCGGAGATTTTCGGCCACTCGGCGGCTCCGGCGTGCTGCGAACGTTGACGATTGTGGCGGCGGTGGGCCTGCTGGCGCTGATTCCAGTTTTCTACGTGTGGGGCCTGCCGACTGTGGCGGCCGCGGCGGCCCGCCTGGTGCCGATCTCGCTCGAAGAACAAATCGGACAAGCGGTCGCCGAGAGCATGGCGCCGGCGAGCCAGCGGTGTACGGACCCCGCCCAGGCCCAGGCGCTCGAACGGCTGGCGGCAGCGCTGGCGGCCGGCGCGCCCGAGTCGGGCTACAAATTCCAAATGGTCGTCGCCGACGACCCCATGGTGAATGCCTTCGCCGCTCCGGGCGGCCACCTTGTCATTTTTCGCGGGTTGTTGCAGAAGGCCAAGGGGCCGGAAGAGCTGGCCGGCGTGCTGGCGCATGAGATGCAGCATGTCTTGCAGCGACACACGACCAAGGCAATCTTTCGCGATCTGACGCTCTACGCGCTGCTGGCGGTGATCGTGGGAGATACCGGCGGGCTGTTGCTCAACGCCGCGGCAACCGCCGGCGCCTTGCGGTTCCAACGGGCGGACGAGGAGAGCGCGGATCGCGCCGGCATGAAAATGATCCAGCAGGCCCGGATCGACGCGCAAGGAATGATCCGCATGTTTTCCGCGATGGAAGCGGAGTCGGAGCGGACGCCGGGTGTGATCCGCTATCTCTCCACGCACCCGGAGATGCCAGCGCGCGTCGAGGCCTTAAAGGTCATGGCAGCCCAGGCGCAGTACACACCGGTTCGCTTGCTCGAAGGCGCGCCCTGGGAGGCGATTGCCGGCGGCTGCCGGGTCCGCTAAGTCAGTTGCTCCACACGACCAGCTTGCGGCCGTCGGCGTCCTTGAACTCGCCGGCGATGATCAGGATCAGGTCGAACAGGTAGCCAATCCCGAGCAGCCCCAGCGTAAACAGCCACAAAACGCCGGTGCCGATCTTGCCTACATAGAAACGATGGGCGCCGAACACGCCCAGGAACAGGCACAGCAGCAGCGCCACCAGGCGCTTGCAGTCGGAACCCGGCTCGGTCTGCGCGGCGGGCGCCGTCGCAGCGGCCGGCGCCGCCGTATCGGCCCCGCAGCTGCGGCAGAAACGGTCGTCGGCGGTCATCGCCGTCCCGCACTTGGTGCAGTAAACGCTGCCGGGGTTGGCTGCCGTGGTCATGGCCAGTGCTCCTGCCAGTATTGTACGCAAAAGGGGAACCCAAAGTTCACCGGTGGGCGGCGGGCGATGCGACAATAGTGTCCCATGAAGCGGGCCACCGTTCGCGACCTGCACATAAGAACCAGCGCGATCGTCCTGGAGGTAGCGCGCGGCCAGACGTTCGTGATCGAGAAGCGCGGCGTGGCCGTGGCCGAGCTGCGGCCCCTGCGCCAGCTTCCGCCGACCCGCCGGCTGCCCAACCGGGAGGCGCTCCTCGCCAAGCTTCCCCTGACGCTGGACAGCGGGAAGATCCTCGAAGAAGATCGTAGGTGACACTGTACTTCGACGCGGATTCGCTGGGGGCCTACTGCCGCGCGGCGTTGTCGACCGCCGAGTTGGGGTGCGTATTCCACCGGCAGATCCGGGAGAAGCGGTTGACGGGCGACCCAGCGTCGCAGTGGCGCGAGCAGTTCCGGCAGGACGTGCGCAATGGGGTGTGGCTGTTGTTTCCGGTGTCGGATATCTTACTGGACCGCGTAGAGGCGCTCGTCGGCGGCCTGGCCCCGGAGGTTTACTTGCGGGCCGGCGATGCGATTCACTTGACGTCGGCCCGCGATGCCGGTTTCTCCGAGATCTGGTCAAATCACCGGCGCCTGCTCGCGGCGGCGCCTCATTTCGGGTTGCGGGGACGTTCGGTCTAGGCCGGTTTCAGGTCTTGCAAAGGCCGGGCGGCTGCGCTACATTCGTCAGGGTCCGCCATGACAACCGCAACCACCGTGGCCCCGGAGGTGACGCGGGAGCTGTGTCAGCGCCTGCTCTACTATCTCGAGCTGATGCGGGAAATCGAGAACCGCATCGAGCTGAAACTCTACCGTCAGGGCAAGATTCTGGGCGGCTGCTACACGGGACGCGGCCAGGAAGCGATCCCGGTGGGCAGCGCCATCCTGGCCGGGCCCGAGGACTGGCTCTGCCCCACGCACCGCGACATGGGGGCGTTCCTGGTGCGCGGCATGGAGCCGCGCCGGATTTTCGCCCAGTACCTGGGCCGCGCGGCCGGCCCGACGCGGGGCCGCGACGGCAACATGCACATGGGGGACCTGGGACTGCACCTCCTGCCGATTATTAGTAGCATCGGAGCCAGCGTTCCCGTGGCCGGCGGCCTCGCCCTGGCGATGAAGTATCGCGGCCAGCCGGGCGTGGTTTTCTCTTACTTCGGCGACGGCGCCGCCAGCCGCGGCGACTGGCACGAGGCGCTCAACTTCGCCGCTGTGCAGAAGCTCCCGGTCGTCTACCTCTGCAATAATAACCAGTACGCCTACTCGACCCCGCTCGAGAAGCAGATGGCGATCGCCCACATCGCCGACCGCGCCGCCGGCTACGGCATCCCCGCCGCGATCGCCGACGGCAACGACGTGATCGCCGTCTACCAGGCCTCGCGCCGCGCCGTGGCCCACGCCCGAGCCGGCCGCGGGCCGTTCCTGATCGAGTGCAAGACCTTCCGCATGACTGGCCACTCGGCCCACGACGGCGCCGAGTATGTCCCGCGCGCGCTTTTTGAGGAGTGGTCGAAGAAAGACCCGATCCTGATGCTCCAGAAGCACATGGTCGAGCGCGGCTGGTCGACGGAGGTCGACTTCAAGAAGCTGCACGCGAAGATTCTGGCCGAGATCGAGGAAGCCGTCGCCTGGGCCGAGGCCTCGCCGCTGCCGGACCCGGCCACGCTGCTCGACGGGGTCTACGAATGAGCGCCGCCACGACCTACGTCGAGGCCATCCGCCAGGGCATCTGGGAGGAGATGGAGCGCGACGATTCGGTATTCGTGATGGGCGAGGATGTCGGCGTCTACGGCGGCGCCTTCAAGGTCACCGCCGGACTGCTGGAGCGTTTCGGCGAGCGCCGCGTTATCGACACGCCGCTGTCGGAAGCGGCCTTCGTGGGCGCCGGCACCGGAGCGGCCCTCGCCGGGCTGCGGCCGGTCGTCGAGATGCAGTTTGCCGACTTCATCTCCTGCGCTTTCGACCAGATCGTCAACTTCGCGGCCAAGAACCGCTGGCGCTGGGGGGCGGCGGTCCCGATGGTGATCCGCTGTCCCTCCGGCGGAGGGATCCACGGCGGGCCGTTCCACTCGCAAAACCCCGAGATGTGGTTCGCGCGCACGCCGGGGCTGAAGGTGGTCTGCCCGGCGACCGCCTACGACGCCAAGGGACTGATGAAGGCGTCGATCCGCGACAACGACCCGGTGCTCTACTTCGAGCACAAGCTGCTGTACCGGAGGATCAAGGAGGATCTGCCGGAGGAAGATTATGTCGTGCCGCTAGGCGAGGCAGCCATCCGCCGCGCCGGCAGCGACATTAGCGTCGTCACCTACGGCGCCATGTTGCATGTGGCGCTGGAGGCCGCCAGGGTGCTGCAAGAGGAGGGGATCGAGCTTGAAGTGCTCGATCTCCGCACCCTGGTTCCGCTCGATGAAGAGGCCGTGCTGGCCACGGCGAAGAAAACCGGCAAGGTGATCCTGCTGCACGAGGACACCCGCACCGGGGGCTTCGCCGGGGAGCTCGCCGCCCGCATCGGCGAGAAGGTGTTCGATCATCTCGACGGCCCCATCGTCCGCATCACCGCGCCGGACTGCCCGGTCCCCTACAGCCCGCCGCTCGAGGCAGCGTTTCTGCCGAAGGCGAGCGACGTGGTGGAAAAGGCGCGGGAGCTGTATCGGTACTGAGTAGTGAGCTATCCCGAAAACCCGATCCAACGCCCCGCGGCGCCGACGACGGACCACAGCGAAACCGAGACCAGCGCCGTCAGCTTGCTCCAGAGCGGCCTCACGCGGCCAACCTCGGCCGCCGCCAGCCGGCGACGCACGGTGAACGTAAACAAGATCGCCGGCAGGAGGAAAGTCATCTTCGTTCGAAACGCCGTGTTGTAGTAGCACTTGATGGCCTCCGAGGTGAACAGCAGGATCCCCGAGGCCACCATCACCAGCAGGCCGCCGACCAGCCACGGCTGCGCGTCCCGCGCCAGTTGCGTCACCGGCTGGCGGCGCAACCCCAGGCCAAGCAGACGCAGGTCGACAATCAGAACCGCGCCGCCGATCAGGGCCAGCGCCAGCAGATGGACGGACTCGATTACCGGAAACAGCCACAGCGAGTCCCGTATCGCCTGACCCACCGCCGTGTTCTCGCACCACTCGAAGAGGGGCAGCAGGGACATTTAATGGACGCCGGGCGGATCGAACCAGTTGTAGGCGATCATACGTCCTGCGACGACAATGCCGGCCCACAGCGCCAGAGACAGCCCCGCCGCCACCCTGGCCCCTCTGGGCGGAACCCGGTCCAGATCCCATTCCGCCACGCCGCGAAACACCGCCCGTTGAAAAACCCACACATTCAGGCCGGCCAGCAGCAGCAGTCCCACCTTAACGCGAAAGAAGATGTTCAGGTAGGTCCGCACCGGAATGGCGTAGAAAAGAAGCGCCCCGCTGATGACCATCAGCACGAAGCCCGCCGCCGTCCAGGGCAACAGCCGGCCGTACACTTCCGACACCGGCGCGCGCCGCAGTGTCACACCCAGCAAGCGCAGGTCCAGCATCACCGCCGTGCCGAGGAACAGGCACAAAGTCAAGACGTGGACCGACTCGACAATGGGATACACCCATAGCGATTCGTGCAGCGCGACACTCCAGGGTGTTTTCTCGAGCCACTTGCAGAAGTCGAGAAGGGACATTGCTGGGCTCATTCCGGCGGCTTGCCGCCGGTGTTCATGACTCCGTTCCAGCGCCGCGCCAGGTTCAGGCGGATGTCGAACTGGTCGAGGATGCGCATCACCAGGTGATCGACGATGTCCTGGACGCTGCGCGGGTGGTTGTAGAACGCCGGCACCGGCGGCAGGATCACCACGCCCATCCGTGAGAGCTTCAGCATGTTTTCGAGGTGGATCTCGCTCAGCGGCGCCTCCCGCACCAGCAGCACGAGTTTGCGGCGCTCCTTCAGCACCACGTCGGCGGCGCGCTGCACGAGGTTCTCCGACAAGCCGTTGGCGATGGCGGCCAGCGTGCGGACGCTGCACGGCGCGATCACCATGCCGCGGGTGAGGAACGAGCCGCTCGAGATGGGCGCTCCCTGGTCGTGCTCCGGATAGTGGCAACTCGCCATCTTCTGCACCTGCTCGAGCGTCCAGGAGGTCTCGTGGAGCAGCGTTCGCGCCCCCCACTTGCTCACCACCAGGTGCGTCTCCACTTCGGCCTCTCGCAGCACTTCCAGGAGCCGGACGCCGAAGATGGCTCCGGTCGCTCCGGTAATGCCGACGATGAGCCGCAATCCGGTCGGTGGGGAATTCACGGTGCCCAGACTCAATCTAGAGAATGGGGAGCCGATCCGTCAAGCCGGCGCCTTAGCCCGGCTGGGGTCGCGGCTCGGAAGCCGTTGCTGAGCCGCGACCGCAGGGAGCGGTGGCTGTAAACTCTTACGCGGGACGGCACACTAGTGTCGAACGGCGACTGTGGCGCCGCAGGGCTTGTGGTAGAATAAAGCAGCCGGTTTCGGGTCAGACCGGGGGAGGTGGAGTTTGCTCCAATCCGCAAGACGACGCCTGCTGCTGCTGGCCGCCTCAACCATCCTGTTGTGCTCCTTGCTGGGAGGTATCTTCGGCCCCCAAGTCAAAGCGGCGGCCGCCTCCGAAGACGATCTGCGGGAGAGCATCCGCTCCTTCGCCAACATCTTTCACCTGATTGAAGAAAACTACGCCGACCGGGTGAGCGCCGACACCGCCATCTTCGGCGGGGCCATCCCGGGTATGCTGCACCGCCTGGATCCGCACTCCCAGTTCTTCGACCCGGAAAACTTCGGCGCGCTGCGCGAGGACCAGAAGGGACGCTACGCGGGCGTGGGGATGCACGTGCAGCAACGCAACCGGCAGACCATCGTGGTGGCGCCGTTTCCGAAGAGTCCGGCCTACCGCGCCGGCATCCGTCCGGGCGACGTGATCGTGAAGGTCGACGGCGAGTCGGTCGAGAACCTGTCGACGCCGGACGTGGCCAAGCGGTTGCGCGGCGAAAAAGGGACCAGCGTCAACATCACTATCCAGCGGCAGGGCCGCGAGCAGCCGCTGGAGTTCACCGTGACGCGCGACGATATCCCGCGGCCCAGCGTGCCGGTGGCGTTTTTCCTCAAGCCGGGCGTCGCTTACATCAAGATTGAGAGCTTCAACGAGAACACCGACCGGGAGCTGGTCGAGAAGCTCAAGTCGCTCGACGACAAGACCTTCCGCGGGATGATCCTGGACCTGCGGGACAACCGCGGCGGGCTGCTGAGCGAAGGGGTGGCCGTAGCCGACAAGTTTCTCAAGAAGGGCCAGGCGATCGTATCGCATCACGGGCGGGCCTCGGCGGAGAAACCCTACCGGGCGACGCGCGGGAATGGCGGGCGCAACTACCCGATGGTGGTGATGGTCAACTGCGATTCGGCGTCGGCCTCTGAGATCGTCGCCGGGGCGCTGCAAGATCACGACCGCGCGCTGATCATCGGCAACACCACCTTCGGCAAGGGCCTGGTGCAGACGGTCTACCCGATGAACCATTCGACCGGCCTGGCGCTCACCACGGCGCGTTACTACACGCCCAGCGGGCGGCTAATCCAACGTCCCTACACCAACGTCTCTCTCTATGAGTACTACTCAGATCCCTGCCAGGACAAGCACCGCAACGTGAAGCGCGAGGTGAAGATGACCGACGCCGGCCGGCCCGTCTACGGCGGCGACGGCATCACCCCGGACGTGATCCTGCCGCGGCCCGCCGCGCTCGACCGCTTCCAGGAAACCCTGCTGCGCCGCTACGCGTTCTTCGGCTACGCGCAACATTTCTTCGTCTCCCACGACCGGCTGCCGCCGAGGTGGGAGCCCGACGAGGCGACGCTGAACGACTTCCGTCAGTTCCTGGCCCGCGAGAAGATCCCCTTCACGGAGGCGGACTTTGGCCGCGACCTCGACTGGGTCAAGCGGCACATGAAGCGCGAGATTTACAACTCGGGCTACGACACCGACGAGGGCGCCAAAGTCTACGTGGAAACCGACGCCGACGTGCAGGCGGCCGTGGAGCACCTGCCGAAGGCGCGCCAGTTGACCGAAGACGCCCAGAAACTGATAGCGCAGCGCCAGGGGCGGTAGCGTCACAACGACCGGGCGGCGCTCTCACCGCAGAGACGCAGAGGCCGCAGAGGAAACCAACTCTCGGGATTGCGGCGCTACTGGCTCGTCCTGGTTGCAAAGACGACCAGGTTGCCGCCCGGCTCCAGGATCCCGATCTCGGTCATGCCGTAGTCGGTCTGGCGGACGGGCATGGCGGGCTGGATCCCTTCCAGGCGTTTCACGACACCGGCAAAATCGTCCACTTCAATGAACAGCACGCTCTTGGGCCGCGCGGCGAAGAACGCTCCCAGCGTAGTCATGTCGGCGGCGGCGCTGGCGGAAGTCTGCAACATGACCTCGGACGATCCGTTCTCGAGGATCGCGAAGCCCAGCCGGTCGCCATCCGGCATGGTCAGTGTGGTTTTGAATCCGAGCCGGTCCACCCAGAACTTCAGCGACGGCTCGATGGCTTCCATGTAAAGGATGGGGGTCACTTTCATTGTTGGTGCTCCTGGGCGCGGCGGCCCGTAACATACTAGCCGCCCCGAGCGCGAAAGGATTGTAAAAAACCGTCATCGCCGCCGCACCCACAGGGGCGACGACCAGGCCAGCTGCCCGTCGAACTGGCGCACCCGCAGGTAGTAGAAAGACTCGGACTGCACCGCCGAGACGGCCGAATCGGGATCGAAGTCGGTGTAGTCCACCGCGCATTTCTGGCAGCCGGGATTCCAGGAGTGCACCACGGCGTTGTTGCGGATGATCTCGAGGCGCTCGATCATCGACGAGCCCCGGATAACGGCCTTGAGGCGCGGCTGCGGGCCGGAGTAAAAGACTTCCCCCTGGACGCGGCGCTCCCCGGCGGGGGTCTCCATCCAGGCGTCGAGGATGATGTTGTCGGTGGCGGCATAGGCGCGGCGGTTCCGGATGGCGTCGAGCATGGCTTCGCGCGTGTGATCCTTCACCAGAAGCATGGCGTAGGAGATGTGCGTGGACAGGTGGTCGGAGCTGGCCTGCACGCCGAGCTTGTAACCGCGAGCCCAGGCGTGGCGGATGAAGCCGTCGGGACGAAAGCCGCCGGGCTGGAAGTCGGGGCGGCCGGCGGCGGCGGAGCGGGGCGCGCCCTCGTACTCGTAGTTGGTGCGATCGCCCTGGTAGATCTCGACCAGCGGCTCGACCTCGCCGTCATGGTCGCGCCAGTCGGTGCCCATGTTGGTGGCCGAGGTGTGGGACATGGCGATGCCCGCGGTTTTCTTCAGGTATTCGTAGAGCCGGGCGGCCCCCGCGGCGCCCATGCGCTCCTCCTCGGGGATCGGCAGCCAGCGCACGCCGCGCCGGGCGTGGACCACGTTGCGATGGCCGTTGGGATAGGGGAGGCTGCGCTCGTAGGCGTAGAGCGGGATGAACTTCGATCCCAGGCGGAACAGGTCGGCGGACTTCTGGGTGCGCCACCAGGAGTACTCGTTGTCGCCGTAGTTGTGGTCGGTGACGGCGAGGTAGTCGAAGCCGGCGGCGTCTAGAGCGTAACGGTAGGCGTCGAGGAGCGAGCCGTCGCCGATGCCGTCGCCGATGGAAATGTCGGTGTGCCGGTGCATGTCGCCGCGGACGATGCGGAGGTTGTCCGCGGTGCGGTAGGCGCGGATGGCGGCGATGTCGGCGCGCTCGGCGGCGTGCGAGAGGGGCGCTTCGGTCGCATCAATTACCAGCGGCCGGAGGTCGTAGGGCTGGACGCGGCCGCCGGCGGTGAGCCGCGTCGTGATGAGGTCATAGTTGGCTGGCCGGTTCTGCTGAAAGCTGCGCTGGTCGGTGGCCTGCGCGAGCCAGACTCCGCCGCCGGCGGCCGCCGCCAGCGCGACCCGCGTGTCCGCCCGGCCGGCGCTGTCCGGTATGTATTGCGAGGAGATCCAGCGGTTTCCCTCGAAGGAGGAGACCTGCGTTTCCCAGGCCCCGGCGCCGGCCGCTCCGCCCATGCCCTGGCCGAACCGGGTGCGGTAGCGGGCTCGCCAGGCGAGCCACAAGCGGCCGCTAGCGTCGGTTTCTAGCCGCGGCCGGTCGCGGAAATCGTAGATGCGATCGGACAGCCGGTCCTCGGGAACGGATCGCGGTTGCATCCATTTCCCGGCAACGTGAGCGGCGATCTTCACGCGGCGCTCGACGTAGAGGCCGGTTCCCGGCTCGCCGCCGCCGCGAATCGTGAAGCCGGTGTCTTTGCCCCAGTTGCGTCCGCCCTCGTCCCAGGCGGCCCAGAGAATCCCAGCGCCGTCGACAGCGAGGCTGGCGTGGGCCTCGAAGTTGGCCGACGCGGCGACCGGGGCCGGCTTCGACCAGGCTTTGCCGTCAAACCGGCTCCAGAAAACGTCGTAGTTGCCGTTCTCGTAGCTGTCCCAGGCGGCCCACACGGCGCCGTCTTGGCCGGCGGCGATCGACGGTTCCCAGTCGTTGGCGGCGCTGCGCGTCACGTTCTGCTCCGGACCCCAGGCGATGCCATTGAAGCGCCGGGCCAGTATGTCGAACTGCTGGGCGCGGGAGCCTTGCCAGATCAGCCACAGATTGCCGGCCGCGTCGCGCGTCATGCGGTGCAGGATGTCGGGCTCCGGGGCCTCGCTCAGCCGGATCGCGGGCCCCCAGTTTCCGGCGCTGTGTCGGCGACCGTAGAGATCCCAGTTGCCTTCGACCTGCTGGGCCCAAACCACCCAGGTTTGGCCGCTGGCCGTAGTCGCCACGGCCGTGCGATAGACGTCGCCCCGTTCGAGAATGCGTACCGGGTCGGTCCAGTTCCGGCCGTCGAAGCGTCGGGCCCATACCGAGTCGCTTTCGCCGCGATAGCTCTGCCAACAGAGCCACGCGGAGCCGTCGGGAGCGGAGGCCATCTCCGGGTAGTCCTCTTCGGTTTCAGCTACGGCGTGCCGCGACACCTCCGGGAGGCGTTCGACCGAGGCCTGGCCGTCGAGGAAGAAGACCGGGCCGGACGCGGGGATCTCGGCGATGGCAAAGGCGAAGCCGCCGCCGGCGGTCGAGACCTCGAGGCGCGGGCCTTCGGCCGTGAGGATGAGGCCCACGGGGGCGGGCCTGGGGTCGGGCGACTGGGCCAGCGCCTGATTGAACTGCCGGGGGCGGGTCGCGCAACGCCACTGCGCAGGCGGAACGATCTGATCCTGCTGGCCGAAGTGCCAGCCCGAAAGCTCCAGGACACGCCCACCAGGGGTCTCGAGGCGCCCGTCCCAGGACCGGCCTTCGCGGTCCTGGAGCCCTAGCAGGATCCGCAGCGTCGCGGTGGCCGGTCCGACCTGCTGGGGCGAAGACCAGGCCCGCGGCAGGCGGGCAATCCAGACCGGCGCCAGGGCGAAGGCCAGCAGGACCGCGGCCACGCCAGAAACCACTTTACTTTTGCAAGCCAAAGGACTATAGTAAGCGACTTGTTATCCCAAGAAAAGGGGAGGAGTACATGAAGAAGCTGTTTTGCTTTTTGTTCACCCTGCTGCTGGGGGTTGCGGTAGTCGCCAGCGCGCAGGAAAAGGGCGGGAAGGCCAAGAAGGACGAGACCCGCGTCGACGGCCGGGTGGTGATGATCAACAAGGACACTTCCACGATCACCGTCACCGAGGGCAAGACCAAGGCGCAGCGGCAGGTCGTCTACAGCGCCAGCACGGCGTTCACCTACCGGAACGAAAAAGGCGCGATTGGCGACGTGAAGGACGGCATGCGCGTCATTTGCCTGGGCAAGTTCGACGAGAAGGGCCGGCTGATGGCGACACGCGTGGATGTCCGCGAGGGCCGCTAAACGAGAGCGGCGCGGCGCTTTGACTTTTGGGCCGTGAAGGATTATAGTAGGCGGCTTGCAGGTCAATCTGCAAAGAGGAGACGCTCATGAAGCGCAGCTTTTCGCTTTTGTTCGCGTTGATCGTAGGGATCGCGCTGTCGCTGGCCGCCGCCAGCCCGGCGAGCGCCCAAGGAAAGAAGGGGGCGGACCAGGAGAACCGGGTCAGCGGTACGGTTCACATGATCAACAAGGACACCTCCACCATCACGGTTCGCACGCGGCAGAACGTGCAGCGGCAGGTGATTTACAACGCCAGCACGAAGTACACCGACCGCGACAACAAGCCGGCCAAGATGGAAGACATCAAAGACGGCCGGCGGATCATCGCCGTGGGGAAGTGGAACGATAAGACGCAGCTGGTCGCTGAAACCATCAGCATCCGCGAATAGCGGCCGGCGCGCTACTGAAGCGTTTACGGGCGGCGCGGCTCTCGCGCCGCCTCGGCGCGGGGCTCCACCAGGAACTGCGGCTCGGAGAAGCCGTCCACCGTGGTGAGCACCTTTCCCTGCTCCGCGTCCATCACCAATAGCGATTTGCTGGTGAGCGCCACCAGGCGGCGGTTCGCCTCGTCGACGTGCAGCGTATTGATGCGACCGTCGGGGAGCTGGTGCTCCAGGTGTTTCTTGTTGGTGGCCGTGTCAATGAGCGTGATCTGACGGCTGCTCTGCGCCGCGGCAAACTTGCCGCCCGGAGACAGCAGCACGCGTCGGCCGCCGCCGCCGACCGGAACGTGCCCCAGGACTTTGCCGTCGGCCGAGTCGATCATGGTGATGTCGTTGGTCTGCGTGTTCAGCGCGTAGACGAACTTGCCGTCGGCGCTGGAGGAGAGCTGGAGGTTCGGCGCGGCCGGAGTGAACACGTAGACGTTGTAGAAAAAATACGGCTGGTTGAGGGACTGGGCAATCGAGTAGTTGGCGTAGTAGCTGAGGCTGGACAGGGCGATGGAGAGCGCCATGGCGCCCATGAACTTGCCGAACTTGACGCTGCCGCGTCCGGTGGTGACGACGCGCTCCACCTTGTTGTCCTTCAGGTTGACGATGGCGAGCTTGCTGGTGGGTGCGCCGAGCGCGTTCATCACGGTGAAGGCGATCTTGCCTTGGCCGGGCAGATTAATGGTTTCGCCCGGAAAGCCGCCGACTTTCTCGACTCCGGGGGCTGCAGGCGGCGCGCCCTTCTTGGGGTTGAGGGCGACGAACGAGGAAGCCAGCGCGCCGCTGTCGGGCTGGAAGCGTAATTCGTCATAGGTGAGCAGAAAGCGGCCGGGCTCGTCGCCGAAGCGCTTGACGAACTGCGGGTCGCGGCCGATGTCGACGGCCGGGATGAGCTCGCTGCCGTTCAACTGAAACAGCTTACCCTTGTCATCCTTGGCGGAGGCCTGGGCCATGACCAGGACGGCCTCGCTCTTGGGGTCGACGCTCAGGCCGCGGGGCCAGGTCCCAACGTTGTGTGACTTGACGATCTTGAGACTGGCGACATCGACGACATTGACGACGCCGTCGCGGTGTTTGCTGGCGTTCTTGTTGGGCACTCCGCGGTTGAGCAGATAAAGGAACTTTTCGTCGCGGGAGAGCGCCATGGCGGCGACCCCGCCGTCGAGCTCGATCTCGGCCAGCGGCTTTTCGCTGTCCAGGCTGAAGACCGTGAGGGAGGGCTTGACGGCCAGGGGAGCGCCCTTCTTTTTGGCGGCTTCGCCCAGGCTGTAAACAAAAATCTTTGAGGCGTCGCTGGTGAAGACGATCTCGCCTCCCTGGCGGGCCGTCGAGAGGGTGGCGGTGGTCTCGTTCTTCTCGGTATCGATGATCGTTACGGAGCCGGGCTCCTTCTTGGTCTTCTTATCGCCGGGCGTGCCCATGCTGTAGCAGAGCAGGTAACGGCCGTCCTGGAGGAACGACATTCGGAAGGTCCGCCAGCCGAGGGGGATGGTCTTGACGACCTTGCGCGACTCGATGTCGAGGACGGTGAGCGTGCTGGGATCCTTGGTGAAGGCCAGGCCGCTGGGATTGAGCAGGCCGTTGTGGAGGACGTAGACGAAGCGGTTCTGCGGGTCGATGACGATGTGGCTGGGATTGGGGTCGACCGGGACGGTCCCCAGCAGCTTCCAGTTCTCGGAGTCTACAACGGCGATCGAGGAAGGCTTTGTATTGACCACGTAGAGCTCACGCCGGGGCGCGATGGCCCAGACGGAGGTGGCGAGCAGAACGAGTAGAGCGAAGTGCCGAGCGATCCGGGTCATGACGGCCTCCTGGGAGCGTAAAGGGATTGTACCACCCAGCCGCGTGGAGGGGGCCCGCCGGGGCTTGCGCAACTTGACTGCGGCCGGAGGATCCCCTGATTCTCAGGCCCAGCGAATCTCTGCGACAATGTTCGGGTCAGCGTGAGTTTCAGCGACTACATCGTCTACGCCGATGAGAGCGGGGATCACGGTCTGGCCTCGGTCGACGCGGACTACCCGGTCTTCGTGTTGTGCTTCTGCGTTTTTCGAGTCGAGGAGTACATATCGAAGGTTGTTCCTCTGGTCCAGGACTTGAAGTTCCGATTCTTCGGGCATGACGCGGTGGTTCTTCACGCGCACGAGATCCGAAAATCACGAGGGCCATTCAAGATCCTGTTCGATCAGGAGAAGCGCCGGGCATTCCTGGAAGCCGTAAACGCGGTAATGGAGCGGGCCCCGTTCACGCTGATCGCGGCCGTGATCGACAAGAAAAAGCTGCTCCAGTATTACGAGTATCCGAGCAACCCCTACGACTTGGCGCTCACGTTCTGCCTGGAGCGCACATACGCCTACTTTCGAGACTTAGGACAGCAGGATCGAGCGACGCACGTCGTTGTCGAGCGCAGAGGTAAACAAGAGGACAATGAACTGGAGCTTGTTTTTCGACGAGTAGTCCAAGGCGCGAACTACTGGCGGTGTGTGCTCCCGTTCGATGTCGTGTTCGCTCACAAAGAGATGAACTCAAGCGGGCTACAGCTTGCCGATCTGGTCGCTCACCCGGTTGGCCGTCATCAGCTGAAGCCCGGTCAACCCAATCGGGCATACGAGCTTATCGCGGGCAAATTCCGAGTCGGTCCGACCGGTGCGGCGACTGGTTACGGGTTGAAGGTCTTCCCGTAAAAACGAAGGGCCCCGGTCTTCACCGAGGCCCTCCGCCGACCGGGAACTCCCAGTCCGAAGTTCCATTCTAGCGAACGAGTCAGGCCCAGTCAAGGGCGCTTCGTGAGGCAAACTCTAACGCGGCACCCCGGAGTGTTCATGTTGAAAATACAGTTTCCGGGGATCCGCCGCATCCCACTCCTTCTTGGACACGCGCCTCGGTGCTCCAATTCGAGGCGGCGGAATCAGGATGGCCTTGAATCCTACCCGCAGCGACAGCCCACGGCGGCAGGGCTAGAATGCTGCCGCTTCTCGGGTTGTTAGACTGAAAAGATGCTCCAGTTAACCGGCGCCTCGAAGCGGTTCGGGGAGAAAACCCTGTTCGCCGACTTCGACTGGCTGGTGACGCCGCAGGATCGCGTCGGACTAGTCGGCGCCAACGGGAGCGGCAAGACCACGCTGCTGAAGATCCTGGCCGGGATCGAGGGGTTGGACAAGGGAGGAATCACCGGAACCAAAGGCTCGCGGGTCGGTTACCTGCCGCAGGACGGGCTGAGCCTCGCGGGTCGGACGTTGTTCGACGAATGCCGCAGCGTGTTCGCCGCGGCGCTCGGTCTCGAGCGCGAGCAATTGGAGCTGGCGGAGCGACTGTCGCACCTCGACCATGACAGCGCGGAATACCATGAGGCCGCCGAGCGGTTTCACCGCGTGCAGGACGAGCTGCACGCCCGGGACCCCTACACCATCGACGCGCGCGTCGGCACGGTGCTCACGGGGCTCTCGTTCCCCAAGCAGGATTGGGAGCGGCCGACCGAGGAGTTCTCCGGCGGCTGGCAGATGCGCATCGCGCTGGCCAAGCTGCTGCTCGAGCAGCCCAACCTTCTGCTGCTCGACGAGCCTACCAACCACCTGGACCTGGAGGCCCGCAACTGGCTCGAGGAGTACCTGGCCGCCTATCCCTACGCCTTCGTCATCGTCTCGCACGACCGCTATTTCCTCGACGTGACGGTCAAGAAGATCGTCGAGCTGTGGAACCGCGGCGTGCACTTCTACGCGGGCAGCTACTCGCGCTACGAGACGCTGAAGCAGGAGCGCCTGGCGCAGCTCGAGGCCGCCTGGAAAAACCAGCAGGACAAGATCCGTCAGCTCGAGGTGTTCATCAACCGCTTCCGGTATACGGCGACCAAGGCGGCGCAGGTGCAGAGCCGCATCAAGGAGCTGGAGCGGATGGAGCGGATCGAGCTGCCGGTCGAGGAGAAGACCATCCACTTCCGGTTCCCGCAACCGAAGGCGAGCGGGCGAGTGGTGCTCGAGCTGCGGCACGCAGCGAAGAGCTACGGGCCGAACCAGGTGTTCCACGACCTCAGCCTGCTCGTGGAGCGCGGGGATCGCGTGGCGCTGCTGGGGCCGAACGGCGCCGGCAAATCGACGCTGATCCGGATGCTGGCCGGCGAGGAGCCGCTGAGCGCGGGCGAGAGGACCGTCGGGCACCATGTCGAGGTGGATTATTTCGCGCAGGATCAGTACAAGGCGCTGGATCCGAAGGCGCGGCTGCTCGAGGATCTGTCGTCGCTGGTGCCCCGCGCGACGCAGACCGAGCTGCGGAGCCTGCTGGGATGCTTTCTGTTCTCGGCGGACGACGTCTTCAAGCCGATCGGGGTGCTCTCGGGCGGGGAGCGCAACCGCTACGCGCTGGCGCGGCTGCTGGTGATGCCCTCTAACCTGCTGCTGCTCGACGAGCCCACCAACCACCTGGACCTGCGGGCCAAGGACGTGCTGCTCGGCGCGCTGCTCGCCTTCACCGGCACGGTGGCGTTCGTGGCGCACGACCGGTATTTCATCGACCGGCTGGCGACCAAGGTATTCGAAGTGGGCAGCGGCGGGGTCAACGTTTACGCCGGGAACTACGAGGATTACTTGTGGCGGAAGAACGTCGAGGCGGGCGGCTCGGTCTCTGCCCGCCGTGGTCCAATGCCGGCAGTCCACGGCGACGGCAAAGGGAAGGCGGCGGCGAAGGGCGGCGCTCGGGTCAATCCGATCAAGGTGGAGCAGCTGAAGCGGCGCGTGGCGGAGATCGAGCGGGAATCGGCGGCGATCGAGAGCCAGATCGGGCTGCTGGAGGCGCAGCTGGCGGGATCCTACGGCGATTACAAGGAGTCGACGCGGCTGGCGAAGGAGCTCGAGCAGCGCCGGGCGGCGCTCGAGCGCCTGATGGGCGAGTGGGAGAAGCTGGGGGCGGCGATCGAGAGCTAGAGTGCCCGCGGCCCAAGACCGCCGAAGGGGGACTCTGGCCTCGGGCTGACTGAACGTCGCGACGGGGGCCCCATCAGCCGCCGCCTGTGGCTCGAAGCGGACCGGCCTCACCGCTTCGCCAAGCCGCGGGCGATGCGCTGGCGCGCATCTTGCCATGGCTCGTCGGCTCGTGCGACGACGGCGCTCGCGCCACCGCTAAAGCTAAAACGCCAGGCCGAAGCGGACGCCCCAGAAATGTACAGCGCCGCCGTTCGGAGAGGCGACGTGGTCGCGGATCTCGAGCTTCAAGCCCAGCCGTGAAAGAAACCAGTAGTTGATTCCGCCGCCGAAATTGAAGAAGTTGATGGTTCCGGTGCGGAAGCCGAGCGAGTAGCCGGCGGTCACAAACGGGTCGATCTTCTCCGAGGATGTTTTGAAGTGGTAAGAGCCGTTAACGGACCCCACGCCGACGACACTATCGACGTAGCTCCGCCGAGGGCCGAGGGCGCCGAGCTCGACGCCGACGCCGACGCGCTTGGCGAGCAGGAACTCGCCGCCGCCGCCGAGGTGCAGCGTCATTCCGCTGCCGCCCGCGCCGCTAACCCCGCCGGGCGCGATGTAGATGTATCCATGCGAGCGTTGCGCCAACGCGGTGGCGTCCGCCGCAGAGAGTATTAGCAAAATATAGAAGCCACGCCTCATTTCGGTCCCCTTGGCTAGGTGGCGGCCGCGGCGGCCGCGGCCTGCTGCTGGCGGCGGCGCTTCTCAGCGACGATCGTCGCCGGCGACCCGCCCGGGGCGATCGTCACCAGGCCCCAGCCGAGTCCTTTAAGCGGGTTGCGCCAGCGTATGTGTCCGGTGGACGGGTCGAGGCAAAACAGCTCGCCGTGTGTCGCCGCGTAGACCTGGCCGTCCTCGAGGGCGACGCTGACAAAATCGCCGCCCTTCAGATGCTGGCGCCAGACTTCCTCTCCCGTGGCGGTGTCGATCCCCACGACCCGGCCCTTGATCCCTACGAATAGGATGCTTTGGTTGCGGCTCGTCACTGCGCCTCCTCCTGGATTGTGAGAAAAGTCTCGTCCGGCTAGAGTTACATCGAAGAAACATTGTAAATCACTTACAGAGAACGGCGATATGGAGGATGAGATCCCAATTTTGTAGTCGTCGCCTGTAACAACTCCGGGCCTCCGGCACACTACAAAATAGGGTTATGTTCGCCGAGATCAACCTCACGCGATACCTGGGGGCCCTGGCCGTGCTGGCTGGGCTGGCCGGCTGGATCCTCACGTCGCCGGCGCCCGCTCGAGACCCCTACGGCAGCCTGCCATTAAGCTTTGAAGCCAACGCCGGGCAGGCCGGCGGGGACGTCCAGTTTGTGGCTCGCGGCCGCGGCTATACGCTGCTGCTGAACGCCGGCGGCGCCGAGCTCGCCACCCCGGATACGGTGCTGCGCATGAGAATGCCCGGAGCGAACGCTTCCCCGTCGGCGCAGGGCGAAGAGGAATTGCCCGGCAGGAGCCATTACCTCGTCGGCGGCGACGCCCGGCAGTGGCGCACGAACATCCCCCACTACGGCCGCGTGCGGTACCGCGAGATGTATCCGGGTATCGACCTGGTCTACTACGGCCGCAGCGGCCAACTGGAGTATGACTTCGTGGTCAGCCCCGGCGCCGATCCCCGTTCCATACGGCTTCTCTTTGACGGCGACGCGGACCTGGCGTTGAAAGCCAATGGCGATCTTGCCGTCGGCAGCGTCCGCATCCACAAGCCGGTTGCCTACCAGAATTTTGGCAGGCTGCGGCGGAGAGTCCCGGCCCGTTACATAATGGAAGGAAAGAACCAGGCCGTTTTTGACGTTCGGGGGTACGACCCCAGCCTGCCCCTGGTCATCGATCCGGTGGTCAGCTACTCGACCTACCTGGGAGGGGCAGGCGGCGAGCACGCCGCGGCCATCGCCGTGGACAGCGCCGGCAGCGCCTACATCACCGGCTCCACCACGTCGCCTAACTTCCCGACCGTCAAATCGCGGCAGCCGGCCCTGGCGACGCAAAGCTGTGAAGTTGCTCCGTCGAGTTTTGCCTGCATGGATGCCTTCGTCGTTAAGCTCAATCCCGCGGGCACGGCGCTGGTCTACGCGACCTACCTGGGCGGAACGCTCGAGGACACCGGGCAGGGCATCGCCGTGGATGCCGCCGGCAACGCCTACATTACGGGCTCTACCGCTTCTGCCGATTTCCCGACGTCCGGTGCGCTGCAACCGGCTTTCGGTGGCGGCGGCGCCGGGACCGGAGAGACCGATGCCTTCGTGGCCAAATTGAACCCTACCGGCGAGGCGTTAGTTTTTTCCACGTACCTCGGCGGCAACCACAGCGACAGGGCCGCCGACATTGCGATCGATTCTGCCGGCAACGTCTACGTCGCCGGCGAGACCCACTCCCCCAATTTCCCGCTCACCAACCTGTTGCCGGAAGCTGCCGGCGCCAACGGCTATGCTTTCATCGCGAAGCTCAATGCCGCCGCTTCTGCCCTGACCTACTCCACGGCGGTGGCGCCTGCCAATTGGTCTTTCCCGGTCTTCGGTCTCGCCGTCGATGATGCCGGCAACGCCTATATTACGGGCAGTGGGCTTCTGGTTGCCAAACTGAATGCCGCAGGCACGGCGCTGGTGTACTCGACCTATCTCGGCGGCAGCGCGTTCAGTTGGGGCGCCGACATCGCCGTGGACTCAGCCGGGAACGCCTACGTCACCGGCTCGACGTGGCCGTTCCGCGGCGGCACGAACATCCCTACCACCCCGGGAGCCTTCCAGCCCGCTCCCGGCGCTGTCTGCCGGGGGGACTTCGATTGCGTCAGCAACGCCTTCGTCGCGAAGTTGAACCCGGCCGGCGCGCCAGTGTATACCACATACCTAAGCGGGTTCGGCGACCAAATCGGGCACTGGGACGCGGCCCGGAGCATCGCCGTGGACCGCGAAGGCAACGCCTGGGTCGCCGGTAAGGGACGGATCCCGCAGGTGAACCCGTTGCAGCGCGACCCCGGCGGCGCGTTCGTCGCCAAGTTCAATCCCGCGGGTTCCGGCTTGCTCTTCGCCACCTCCTTGGGTGGAATGGAGGGGTCGGCCTCTCTGGCGATCGCTGTCGACCGCCTAGGCGCCGCCTATGTCGCTGGCTACGCCCAGGCCAACTTCCCCACCACCGCCGGAGCGATTCAGCGCCAGTACGGCGGCTCCTTCAGCAATGGCTGGGTTTTCGGCGACGCCTTCGTCGGCAAGATTACCGTGGAAGCCCCCGCCAACCCGCTTCCCGCCGTCACGACGATCCTGCCCTCGCGCGCCGTCGTCGGGGCGGGGGAGGTTCGACTGGTCGTGAACGGAAGCGGGTTCGTCCCGGCGTCCGTAGTGCGGTGGAACGGGGAGGACCGGCCAACGACCTTCAGCAACGCGACTCGGCTCGAGGCGCTCATTCCGGCCAGCGACTTCTCACGGCCCGCCTGGCGGCAGGTGGCCGCATACACGCCGGACGGCGGCCTTTCTAACTCCATCCCGTTTCTCATCGGCCTTCCGACGATCAATCGGGGCGGCATCGTGAATGCCGCCAGCTTTCAACCAGTCGTGGCCCCGGGCTCGATCGTGGCGATCTTCGGCACGGAGTTTGGCGAGGTACTGATCCCGACGTACGGCTGGTCGTCTTTTACCGTGACGCTTAACCGCCTTCCCGTGCTTGTTTTTTTCGCCGACAACACTCGGATCATTGTCCAGCTCCCCTTCACCGTGGCGCCGGGGACGGCGACTGTGGAGGTCTTGCGAGACATACTGACCAGCGCGGGCGAAACGGTCCGTGTGGCGGCGGTTGCGCCGGGTATCTTTGCCGTCAACGGCCAGGGTCACGGCCCCGGCGCCATTCTGCGCGCGTCCGACCAGCGTCTCGTCAGCCAAGGCTCGCCAGTCGAGCCGGGTGAGTTCATCTCGATCTACTGCACCGGGCTCGGCGTTTTGAGGGGCCCTCTGGAGACCGTCAGCCGGCCGGACGTTTTTATTGGAGACGTGCCGGCTCGCGTGACCTACTCCGGACTCGCTCCGGGCTTCGCCGGTCTCAACCAGGTGAACGCGCAAGTGCCGGCGATTCCCGCCGGCGACCACTCGGTGCGCATCGTCATCGACGGGGTATCCAGCAACACCGTTACGCTGGCGGTGCGGTAGTTCCGGCTAGTGCTTACTTGCCAAAGTTGGCGCCATACCACTCCCTCCGGTCGTGGCTCGGAAACGCTTGCTGAGCCGCGACCAAAGGAGCGGTCTCCCGTGCAAGTTTGGACTAGGGTTCGTACGGCCACGGGCCGCGCGTGAACAGTCCGCCGTCGACATAGAGAGTCTGGCCGGTGATGAACGCTGCCTCGTCAGAGGCCAAAAAGCAGACGGCGTGGGCCACGTCGGCGGGATAGCCGATGCGGCGGACGGGGGTCAAAGGGGCCCAGGTGGCTGCGTAGTCGGTGGCCTCGAGCTTGGTGCGCTCGATCTCGATGGCGCCGGGCGCGACGCAGTTCACGGTGATGCCGTACGGGCCTAGCTCGACGGCCGAGACGCGGGTGAACATCTCGATGCCGCCCTTGCTCGCCGTGTAGTTGACGAGATTCGGGAAGGGGATCTTGTTCGAGCCGGAGCCGATGTTGACGATGCGGCCGCCGCCGGAGTCCTTCATGTGGCGGGCGGCGCGCTGGGTGCACAAAAACGTTCCCTTCAGGTTGGTGGTGAGGACGCGGTCCCACTCGGCCTCCTCGAGATCGAGCAGCGATTTCCAGGTCTGGACGCCGGCGTTGTTGACCCAGATGTGGAGCCGCCCGAAGGCGGCCAGCGCCGCGGCCAGCATGGCGTCGACGTCGGGGGCGCGGCCCACGTGGCCGCCTACTACGAGTGCCTTTCGGCCGAGCGCCGTGACCTCGTCCGCCGTGGCCCGCGCGCCGGCCTCGTCGCTGTGATAGTTGACGGCGACGTCGCAGCCGGCCCGCGCCAACTCCAGCGCAATGCCGCGGCCGACACCTTTGCTCGCGCCGGTGACGAGCGCCGTCTTGCCGGCGAGCGATGCAGCCATGGGATCCTCCCGGGAAGCCTTCATCCTATCGCAGCGGGTTTGCGGCCAGGGACGGCGGACGGCTAGAATGAGGACTCTGTGGCGCGCGCGCACGTTACTCTCTACCCGGGCTCGTTTGACCCGCCGACCAACGGGCACCTCGACTTGATCGAGCGCGGGGCGAAGCTGTTCGACCGCCTGATCGTGGCCATCCTGCGCAACGAGGGCAAGACCTCGCTGTTCAGCGTCGAGGAGCGCATGGAGATGCTGCGGGAGTCGGTGAAGCACCTGGCCAACGTCAGCGTCGACAGCTTCGACGGGTTGTTGGTCCGCTACGCGTCCGACCAGGGCGCGCGGGTGATCCTGCGAGGGATTCGCGCGGTTTCCGATTATGAGTTCGAGCTGCAGATGGCGCTGATGAACCGCAAGCTCGAGCCGGGCCTCGAGACGGTATTCATGCTGCCTGGCGAGGCCTACAGCTACCTCAGCTCCCGGCTGGTCAAGGAGATCTACCGGCTGGGCGGCGACGTCGGCCACCTGGTGCCGGCGGTGGTGGTCGATCGATTGAAGGCCAAGGGGAGTATCTGACGATGCAAATCGCACAACGGATGTCGCGGATCAGCGTGTCGCCGACCATGCGCGTGGGAATCGAAGCGGAAAAGCTTCGCCTGGCCGGCGTGGAGGTGGTGGATTTCGGCGCCGGCGAGCCGGACTTCCCGACGCCGGACAACATCAAGCGGGCGGCCGAGGAAGCCATCTGCCGCAACTTCACCAAGTACACGCCGGCCGGCGGGACCATGGAGCTGCGGCGGGCGGTCTGCGAGCGGCACCGCCGCGATTTCGGGACCGGTTACGAGCCGGCCGAGTGCATTATCTCAGCCGGAGGCAAGCACGCCATCTTCAACGCCATCTCGGCGCTCATTGAAGACGGCGACGAGGTGGTGCTGCCGTCGCCCTACTGGGTGAGCTACCCGGATATCGTGCGGTACAACGGCGGCAAGCCGGTGGCGGTCGCGACCGACGAAGCGGACGGCTTCCGCGTGACTGCGCGGCAGATCGAGCGGGCGCTGACGCCGCGCACGCGGCTCATCCTCATCAACTCGCCGTCGAACCCCAGCGGGGCGGTCGTCGAGCGCGCGGAGTTCGAGAAGATCTACGCGCTGGCGGCCGGCCGGCAGATACTGCTGATGACCGACGAGTGCTACTGCCATTTTCTGTACGGGGACCAGCCGTTCTCGATCGCCTCGGTCGAGGGCGCCAAGCCGAACGTGATCGTGGCCGGGACGCTGTCGAAGACCTACGCCATGACGGGCTGGCGCGTGGGGTTCGCGCTGGCGCCGGCGCCGCTGATTGCGGCCATGCTCAAGCTGCAGAGCCAGTCGACCTCCAACCCCAACTCCATCGCGCAAAAGGCGGCGGTCGAGGCGCTGCTGGGACCGCAGGATTCGGTCAGCCGTATGCTCGAGGAATACCGGCGGCGGCGCGATTACGTCATCCCAGCGCTGCGGTCCATTCCCGGCGTTTCCTGCGCCGAGCCGCAGGGCGCGTTCTACGCCTATCCGAACATCGGGCGGTTCTTGCGGCGCAACGGGGTGGCGACGACGCTCGATTTTTCCGAGAAGCTGCTGCAAGAGGCCGGCGTTGCGGTGGTGCCCGGCGAGGCTTTCGGAACAGCCGACCATATCCGGATTTCCTACGCCACCTCGATGGGCGAGCTCGAGCGGGGTCTCGATCGCCTGCGGCGCTTCGTCGCGGGGCTGGCTTGAGCCAACGCGGCCTTCGGCGTCTCGAGCCGTCGTGGCGGGAGAAAATCTGGGGCTCGACGGATCTCGCCCCCCTGTTCGGAAAACAGCAGCGCAAGATCGGCGAGGTCTGCTTCTGCCAGGAAGGGTCGCCGCTGCTCGTGAAGTTCCTCTTCACCGCCGACAAACTGTCGGTGCAGGTGCATCCGCCCGGGAAGACCGAGATGTGGTACGTGGTTCGCGCCGACGCCGGGGCCGCGATGGCGCTGGGGCTGACGGAAACTCTGACGCCGCAGCAGTTGAAGCGCGCCGCCGAGAGCGGCGAGATCGTCCGTTACATGAACTGGGTTCCAGTGAAGCGGGGCGACGCCATCCTCTCCCCGGCCGGGACGGTGCACTCCATCGGCGCAGGCCTGGCGCTCTGCGAGATCCAGCAGAACTACGACGTCACCTACCGCTTCCACGATTTCGGCCGGCTCGGCGACGACGGCCGGCCGCGGCAGCTGCATATCGATAAGGCCGTGGAGGCGGCGCGGCCGGATCTGCAGCCGCGGCCGCAGCGGCCGGAGGTCGAGACACTGGCGGCTTGCGAACACTTCGTTGTGGAGCGGCTGCGGCGAGCGGCGGCGGCGCCATACCAGCCCGACCCGCGGCGCACGAGGTGGCTGATCTTTGTGGAGGGCCGCGGGCTGCTGGCGGGCGAGCCATACCAGGCGGGTGAAGTGTACCTGATCGAGACCGGCGCCGAATCGTTCGAGTGGCAACCGGATTCCCCGACCGAGGCGTTGCAGGTTTACGCGCCATGAGGCGCCGCACCACATCGCACCGTTCAACTGGCGACCGAAGACCCGGACGGCAGGCGCGCGGCGCACAGGCCATGACACGGCTCCTGGGCTGGGCCGCGGCCGCTGCTCTGAGCGCCACGGCGTGGGCGCAGCCGTGGTCGATCGAGCACACCCACGATCACGTGCAGGGCCTCGACGTCAGCGAGCGCTGCTTCTGGATTTCCGCCGTCGACCGTCGTACTAAGACCGGGTGGATCTGGCGGGTCGACCGGCGCACCCTGCGCACCGTCGCCGAGCGGAACATCACCGACGGCCCGCGCTACCACCCCGGCGGCCTCCAGGCGGTTGGCGGAAGCGTCTGGGTTCCGCTGGCGGAGTATCGGGCCGCCTCGACGGCTCGCATCCTGGAACTCGACGCCATGACCCTCGCCGAAAAAAGCAGCTTCGCGGTCGCCGACCACGTCGGGGCAGTTGCGACGGACGGCAAAAGCTGGATCCTCGGCGCCAACTGGGATGCGCGGAAGCTCTACCGCTGGAACCTGCGCGGCGAGGTCTTGAGCGTCGACGATAATCCGCAGCCGCTGGCGATCCAGGACATGAAGCTCGCGGACGGCGCGATTTACGCCGGCGGCACGGGAATCGGCCCGCAAAAAGGCCGCTGCTGGATCGACCAACTGGACCCGGCCACGCTCGCGGTTGTCCGGAGTTGGACCCCCGGCGCGGATCGCTGCTACACGAACGAGGGCCTGGGCGTCCTCGCCGGGAAGTTTTTCTTTCTCCCCGAGGACCAGCCGCGCACGCGGGTCTACGTCAGGGAAGGATTTCGGTGAGCAGCCGCGCGTCGGGCTCCAGAGGATAATCAATACCCAGCAGACGGGCCAGCGTCGGCGCGATGTCCTCGGGGCCGGAGAGCGCCGCATGGCGTCCGGGCTTGATCCCGGGGCCCATCCAGATCAGCGGGACGTGCCGGTCGTACTCATAGGGAGTGCCGTGACCGCTGCCGCCGATAAAATCGTCGATGTAGTAGTTCTTCTTGGGCAGGGGTATCAGGTGGGGACTGCGGGGCTCGAAGAAGGAGTTGCGGAATAAGCCGAGGTAGGGGTCCCGGGACGGGGCGTCCGACAGCAGGCCGGCGTGGGTGTAGACGGCGGCGATCGAGCCGGTGTCGAGCAGCGCGCGAATGGCGGTTTGCTCGACTTCGGCGCGGCGCAGGCCGAGGCGGGCCATGGTCTCCAGGTTGAGCCAGAAGAAGGGGGCTTCATAGAGCGCCACCAGGTCGGGCGCCGACGGATAGCGCTTGCGAAACGCCGCCTGCACCGCGTCGAGCAGCGATCGGCCGGTCCGGCGCTGGCCGTCGATGCCCTGCCTTTGCAGCCACTCCGGCAACGGGAGCGCGCCGTGATCGGAAGTCAGGATCGTCAGGGCGCGGCCCGATCCGGCGCGCGCTTCGACGGCCTTCAGGAGACGATCGAGGAGGCGATCCAGCCGCAGGTACGTGTCCATCACCTCCTGGCTGTGAGAGCCATAGGTATGACCAATCGTATCGGCGGCCGAGAAGCTCACGATGAACAGGTCCGGCGCCGGGCCGGCCCCCAGGCCGTGGGCCTGAAGCGCGCCGAGGGCCGCCTCGAGGGCCATCTCGTCGGAAAAAGGCGTGCGGCGAAGGTTCTCGTAGTAGGCGCGGGCGGGCGGGCGGCCGCGGTGGGCGTGCGGGAAAGTGGTGTCCTTGAGGTCCCATTCGCCGGGAGAGTCGTCGGCCGTGGCGTACTTCTCGTAGACGGCGCTGTCGGGGAGCAGCCGAGTCCAGGGCGTCTGGAAGTAGGAGTCGGGGAGCTTGCGTTTGTTGAACTCCACGAGCCAGGCGGGCGGCTGGGCGGCGTAGTAAGTACTTGTGATGAAACAGCCGCAACCTTCTTCAAACCAATAGGCGGCGGTGGCGCGGCGGCCGGCCAGCAGCACGGCGGAGCGGTCTTTGACGGCCACGGCGACCACCCGCGAGTCCGGCCACTTCTGCCGGATCTTGTCGCCGACGCTCGCGCCGAGAAAGTTGGCCGGCGAAGCGCCCCGGCCGGGGCCGCCCACCGGCAGGTGCGCCGGGTCGTCCACGACGTTGAAGGAGCGCTTCAGAAGCGGGTCGTACCAGAGGTTGGCGACGATCCCGGAGTGCGAAGGGTGCTGGCCGGAAAGAATGACGGCATGCCCCGGGGCCGTCTCCGTGTTGGCGTGGCGGTAGAGGCTGTTGGTGAAGACGGCGCCGCGGTCGAGGAGCGTCTTAAACCCGCCCTGGTAGACCGGAGCGAACCGCGTCAGGTAGTCGTAGCGCATCTGGTCGATCGACACGACCAGGATCAGGCGCGGCTGGGCGAGGAGCGCCGTGGCCGACAGAAAAAGCCAGGATAAGAGTGCGACCGCGAGCCGTTGGGACAAGTTCACCAGTGTAGCAGCTTCCCGTCGCGGGCCAGCCGGTATTGGCGCCCGCGCCACTCGACCTTACTGCCGAAGAGTCCGAGCAGCCAGACCAGGAGGCTGGCCAGGTCGGCGAGCGGTATCAACCACCAGTATCTACGGGTAAGCGGATCGCGCAGCAGCCCGATGCCGACCGCCGCCGCGACCACGGCCCGCCCCGCCACGACGGCCCCGGCCAGCGCCGCCGCCGGCGTCGCCAGGAGCGCCAGGGCGAAGGGCAGGGGGCAGGTGAATACTTGCCCGAGGTAGCCCCAGGGACGCGACCTCCGCGTGGATCGCGCCCAGCGGATGCGGTGGCCCAGACTCGAGCGGCCAATGTGATGCTCCACCACCTGCGCCGACAGCGCGGCGCGGTACCCGTGACGCTCCGCCCACTGGCCCAGCACAAAATCCTCGGCCAGGTACTCCCCGGTGGACGCGAATCCTCCGATCTTGTCGAGATACTCGCGGCGCACGGCCATCGTGGGGCCGACGGCGAACTTCATTCCTTCGAGCATCCGCGCCACCAGCACGCCGCACCAGAACTCCGTGTTGAGTGTTAACGCCTCCAGGAGCGATCCCAGCCCGGGGCCCGGCGCGGCGCGGTAGGGGCAGGTCGCGACGCCCACGCGCGGGTCGGCGAACTCGGCGACGATCCCGCGCAGGCAGTCCGGCGTGGCGCGGATGTCGCTGTCGCTCACCACCAGAATGGGGTGCCGCGCGCGGCGCGCCATCTGCTCCAGGCTCCAGACTTTGGCGTTGGGGTAAGGCGGCTCGGAAACCGTGATCAGCTCGGCGTCCGGATGCGGGTGCGCCGCGAGCAGCCGCCGCGCGACCTCGGCGGCGGCGTCGCCCTCCCGCGCCGCGAACAGCAGCTGGTATTGCGGATAGTCGAGCGCGAAGAACGTGCGGAGGTTTTCTTCGAGGCCGCTTTCGAGGCCGGCCAGCGGCTTGAGAATCGTGACCGGGGGCGTGAAGTCCGGCGGGCAGGGCGCCTCGATCCGGCGCCGGCGGGCCGCCAGCAGCACCAATACATAGAACACGACGCCGCCCGCGGCAACGGCCAGGCAGACGGCGTAGGCGCTATTCGCCCACAACGTCGATCGTGTTCGACCCCGGCGTCCGCACCTTGAAGTAGATGTCCTCCCACTTCTTATGCCCCGGGTGCGGACCGTACGCCTCGAGCGCCTTGGCGTTCTCAAACTCCATGACGATCCCGTGCGTCAAGGCATCGCCGCGGTTGGTGACTTTGCCGGTCCAGATCCGCCGGATGCCCGGGACCTCGGCGGCCATCCTTCGCGTGGCCGCCCAGACTTCCTGGATCTGCTCCGGCGTGGCGCCCTCCACTGGCTTGAAGGAGATGGCGTGGATCAGGCTCTTCTCGCCGGCCACGGTCCGCTGGCCGACGAGCACGCCGGCCCCGAAAAGCAAAGCGCCCCCGCAGAGCAGGACGAGCAGTTTGCGCATGTAACCTCCCATTTGTTGATTTGTCGATTTGTTGATTGCTCGACGCTACAGCGCGGAGAAATCAACAAATCGACAAATCAACAATTCAACAATTAGCCTTCGAGTCTATCAGCTTTTGGGTCTCGGCGAGGAACTCCTCGATCGAACGGGCGCCGAGGTCGCCGTCCCGGCGGTGGCGGACCGCCACTTGCCCGCTCTCGGCCTCCCGCGCGCCTACTACCAGCATATAAGGCACCTTCTGCAACTGCGCCTCGCGGATCTTGAGGTTGATCTTCTCGCTGCGGCCGTCGAGATCGACGCGCAGCCCGGCGGCGCGCAGGCGGCCGGCCACGCCCCGCGCGCAGTCCAGCTGCTTATCCGTAATAGGCAGAACCACCGCCTGCACCGGCGCCAGCCACAGCGGAAAGGCCCCGGCGTAATGCTCGAGCAGCACGCCGAAAAACCGCTCCGCCGACCCCCACAGCGCGCGGTGCACCATCAGCGGCTGGTGGGCCTTGCCGTCCTCGGCGATATACTCCAGCCCGAACCGCCGCGGCAGGGTGAAATCGAACTGCACGGTCGAGAGCTGCCACAGCCGCCCGATGGCGTCCACCAGTTTCAGGTCGATCTTGGGGCCGTAGAACGCCGCCTCGTCGGGCATCACTTGAAACTCGACGCCGAGCTGCTCGAGCGCCGAGCGCAGCGCCGCCTCGCCTAGCTCCCACTGCTCCGGCGCGCCGTCGTACTTGCCGGCCGTGGCGCCCTGGTCCCAGGTGGAAAGCTCGGCTTTGTATTGCTCGAACCCGAAGGTCCGCAGCACGTCGAGCGCGAACTCCATACACCCGATGATCTCGCCCTTAATCTGGTCCGGGGTGCAGAAGATGTGCGCGTCGTCCTGGGTGAAACCCCGGACGCGCAGCAGCCCGTGCATCACGCCGGACCGCTCGTAGCGGTAGACGGTGCCCAGCTCGCCGAGCCGGATCGGCAGGTCGCGGTAGCTGCGCAGGCGGTCCTGGTAGATGAGGATGTGCCCGGGGCAGTTCATGGGCTTGAGTAGGTATTCGGCGTCGTCGAGCTCCATCGCCGAGAACATATTGTCTTTGAAGTAGCTAAGATGGCCGGAGATCTCCCAGAGCTTCTTGCGGGCCACGTGCGGCGTAAACACCAGCCCGTAGCCGCGGCGCAGCAGCTCGTCGCGCAGCCAGTCCTCCATGATCTTGCGGACCATGCCGCCCTTGGGATGCCAGAAGATCAGCCCCGGCCCGGCGGCTTCCTGAAAACTGAACAGGTCGAGCTCCGGGCCGAGCTTGCGGTGATCGCGCTTGCGGGCCTCTTCGAGTTTCTTGAGGTGCGCCTCGAGATCCGGCGCGCTGAAGAACGCCGTGCCGTAGATGCGCTGCATGCGGGCGTTGCGCTCGTCGCCCTTCCAGTAGGCGCCGGCGAGCGACATCACCTTCAGCGCCTTGATTTTCCCGGCGGAGGGAAGGTGCGGCCCGCGGCAGAAGTCGATGAAGTTTGGGCCGGTGGTGTAGCAGCTCACCTGGTCGCCCACGGCCTTCTCCTCGATCAGCTCGCACTTCATGGTCTCGCCCATGGCGGCGAACTTGCGCAGGGTCTCCTGCTTGGGCAGCCAGAGGCGCTCGAACGGCAGGTCGCGCGCCACGATGTCGCGCATCTGCGCCTCGATCTTCTCCAGGTCCCCGGGCGTGAACGGCGTCTCGCGCTGGAAGTCGTAGAAGAAGCCGTCTTCGGTCGGCGGGCCGATGCCGAGCTTGGTCTCCGGGTAGAGCTCGAGCACGGCGGCGGCGAGCACGTGCGCCGTCGAGTGGCGGTAAACTTCGAGCGCCTCGGGGTCGCGGTTGGTCAGGATCTTGAGATCGGCGTCGCCGTCGAGCGGCGCCTTCAGGTCGATGACGCGGCCGTCGCTTTTGGCAGCCAGCGCCGCCTCAGCCAGGCGCGGCCCGATCGACCGCGCCACCTCGAGGGCGGTGACGCCGCGGGGAAATGTTTTCTCGCTGCCGTCCGGAAGCCGGACCCGAATCGATTCCATGGCCGGTCTCCGCTCAGGATTTCGTTTCCGTCTTGGTCTTAGTGGGAGGCGAGGCGTCCTTCTGGCCGGCCTTGTCGGCCTTGTCGGCGGCGCTCGACTTGGCTTCGGTCTTGGCGTCGGCCGCAGCTTCCTTTTTGGCGTTGCCCTCGGCGCCCTCGACGCCCTTGCCGCGCCGCGCGTAGTCGGTGATGTAGAAGCCGCTGCCCTTGAACTGGATGGCCGGCGCCGACAGCAGCCGCTTCAGGCGGCCCCCGCAGCCGTTGTGCTTCTTCGGCGGCGCATCAGTGAATTTCTGGAGCTCCTCGATGCGGCCACCGCACCGCAGACACTCGTACTCGTATACAGGCATGTGAGCCAGCCGGCGTCTGCTTACCAGACGCTAGGCATTATAGCAGACGCCGGCGGCCGCCCGCTGCGTGTGGGTGCACGACATAAATGTGGCGGTTGGGGGCGTTCCTTTTTTTTGTTGCAATGTTCTTAGCGTTTATATACGCTAAGAAGTGGAGGTTCCCATGCCCCTATCCCCATGCGAACTGGAAACCCGCCG
>Ga0247727_10003470_pt1 | contig 34844 bp, 29 predicted proteins | sample WisWelCaveWW1625_FD_202498 | JGI IMG/M metagenome (GOLD analysis project Ga0247727, IMG submission 202498) | Biofilm microbial communities from Wishing Well Cave, Virginia, United States - WW16-25 | ecosystem: Environmental > Aquatic > Deep subsurface > Groundwater > Cave microbial mat | place...
GAGTGGTTAAATACATCCCTGCCAAAGCCGATGTAAACTATACTTGACATGGCGTGCAATTGCGCTATATGACTTCCCTACATGCTCTGCTCTCACTGCCAAACCCCTAACCCCGATGACTCCCGCTTCTGCGAGAACTGCGGCCAGCCGCTGGAGCGCGCTTGCCCAAAGTGCGGCAAGCCGGTTTCACCCCCGGCAAAGTTCTGCCGCCACTGCGGCCATTCTCTGGCCGAAACTGTTTCCCCGCTAAACCGGCTCAATCAATACATCCCGAAAGAATTGCTCGCCAAACTCGAAGCGGCGCGGGCCAAAGGCGAAGGTGTGGAAGGTGAGCGCCGCATCGTCACCATGCTGTTCTGCGATGTCAAAGGCTCCACAGCCGCCGCCGAGAAACTCGACCCCGAAGAGTGGGCCGAGGTGATGAACGGCGCTTTTGAGCATTTGATCGCGCCCATCTATCGCTACGAAGGCACATTGGCCCGGTTGATGGGCGACGCCATCCTCGCCTTCTTTGGCGCGCCTGTCGCTCACGAAGATGACGCTCAGCGGGCCGTGCGCGCCGGGCTGGAGATCGTCGCCGGGATGCAGACCTATCGCGATCAACTTAAGCGCGACCGGGGATTGGACTTGAACGTGCGCGCCGGCGTCAACACCGGACTGGTGGTGGTGGGCGAAGCCGGCTCGGATTTACGGGTGGAGTACACGGCGATGGGGGACGCCATCAATCTGGCCGCCCGGATGGAGCAGACGGCTCAACCGGGGACGGTGCAGATCACTGGCGACACTTATAAACTCGTCGCGCCGCTGTTCGAGTGTGAAGACTTAGGCGGCGTCGAAGTCAAAGGCAAAGCCGAGCCGGTCCCGGCCTTTCGCGTTCTGGGAGTGAAGGCCCGGCCCGGCCGCCTGCGCGGCATCGAAGGCTGGGAAACGCCGCTCGTCGGGCGTGAGCGAGAGATGGCGGAACTGTTACGGGTGATTGCGGAAGTTCAACAAGGGCGCGGGCGCATCGTCTGTTTGATCGGCGAGGCCGGATTGGGCAAGAGCCGATTGATTCAAGAACTGCGCGCCGCGTGGCAAGCGACAGCGGCGTTGACCGTTGACCCGCGTTTTGCCAAAGCGCCGTCTTGGGCCGACAGCCAGGGCATCTCCTACGAGGCCACGCGCCCGTACGGACTCTTTCGACACCTCTTTCGCAATCTCAGCGGAACCACCGAAGACGACCCTTCATCTGTCGTGCTGGAAAAGATGGCCCTCGTCGTGAAAGGTGCGCCGCCTGAACAGCATCTGCGCATGGCCCGGTTCTTTGAAGTTCTGCTCTCGCTGGCGGCGCAGTCACGAGAGAAAACGTCATCGCCCGGCCAGGCCGTGCTGGAGGGCGAAGCCTTGAAGCATGAGTTGTTCGCCGTCGCGCTTGACACCCTGCGCTCTTGGGCCTCTGCCCAGCCCTTCGTGCTGGCCTTCGACGATCTGCATTGGGCCGACTCGGCTTCGATTGAATTGTTGATTCATCTGCTCCAACTCACAGACGAAGCGCCAATCTTGATTGTGTGCGCCTTCCGTCCCGACCGCCAGAGTCCGGCCTGGCAGGTCAAGCAGGCCGCCGAACGCGATTATGGCCACCGCCTCCTCGAACTGACACTTGGCCCACTGTCCACTGAAGACAGCCGGAGCCTGATCGATCATCTCCCGGCCATGGCCGGCCTGCCGCCGCAATTGCGCCAGAGCATTTTAGATCGCGCCGAAGGCAACCCGTTTTTCGTCGAAGAGATCGTGCGCTCCTTGATTGACAGCGGCGTAGTGGTGCGTGACGGCGATGACTGGCGGGCCGCCGCCGATGTGGACCCGGAGCGGATCGTCATCCCGGCCAATCTGCAAGCCCTGCTCATGGCGCGCATTGACCGGCTCGAAGAGGAGACGCGACGCGCGCTCCAACTCGCGTCGGTCATTGGCCGCACGTTTCAACATCGCGTTCTCCTGGCGGTTAGTGGAACACAGCCGGACCTTGACCGGCGCCTCCGCCTTTTGCAACGGGCTGACCTGATCCGTGAAGCCGCCCGCCAGCCAGAATTGGAATATATCTTTCGCCATGCGTTGACTCACGAGGCCGCCTACAATTCGATTCTGATCAAGCGCCGCCGCGAATTTCACCGCCGGGCCGGTGAAGCGCTGGAGACGCTGATGGCCGACCGGCTGGAAACGTATGCCGGCCTGCTTGGACATCACTTTTACCTCGCCGGGGATGCGCGGGCGCAAAAATACTACACCCTGGCCGGCGACGTGGCTTACCGGTTGTATGCCAACACCGAAGCGGCGGCGCACTACCTGCGGGCGCTGGAGACGGCCAGGCGGGCTGACCCGGCAGACCACGAGCCGTTGCTGAATCTGTACTCGCGGCGCGGGCGCGCGCTGGAGTTGAACGCCCTCTACCGTGACGCCATCGCCAACTATGAAGAAATGGAATCGGTCGCCCGTGAGATCGGCGACCGGGCGCTGGAGCTTTCAGCGCTGATGTTGCGGGCGACGCTTTATTCTGCCCATAGCCCGGAGCATGACCCGGCGCGCGGTCGGGGACTCTCGGAGCAGGCCCTGGCCCTCGCGCGGGAACTGGGCGACGGCGCCGCCGAGGCGCGCGTCTTGTGGAATTTGCTATTGGGCAGCCGGGCGACCGGCCAGTCACGTGAGGCGCTGAGCTATGGCGAGGGATCGCTGGCAATTGCCCGCCGCCTCAACCTGCGTGAGCAGATGGCGTTCACGTTGAATGACCTGGTCGGCGTCTATTGGATGAGCGGAGAGATGGGCAAAGCCCGGACCGCGCAGATCGAGGCCCGCGACCTGTGGCGTGAACTCGGCAACCTGCCCATGCTGGCCGACAACCTGGCCCGCTCGACCCAATTTCATCTGGCCGCCGGCGATTATGCGGCTACGATTGCGGCCTCTGACGAAGCGTATGCTATCAGCCAATCCATTGGCAATGTGTGGGGCCAATCCAACAGCCGCATCGGAGTCGGCCTGGCGTATTGGGATCGCGGCGAGTACGGCGCGGCGATAGCAGTTCAGGAGGAAGCCATCGCGCTGGGCGAAAGAGTCGGCCACACCATTGCCCTAACCTTTATTCCCACCGTGCTGGCTTTGGTGTATGGCGAAGTTGGAAACGTCTCTCGTGGCCTGAAATTGGCGCACGCCGCCCTGGCCCACACCCGCGCGAAAGTGCCAGACTGGAGTTCACTGCCCTTGATTACGCTGGCGAAACTGCATCTGCTCAACGGCGACCTCGCCGCCACCGAGGCCGTCCACCAGCTAGCCGTTCAAAATCTGGTCGAGGACAATCTGCGGCAGGTGAGTTACGTTTCGCTTCTGTGGTTGTCGTTGATCGAGGCCGAGTTGGCCCTGGCCCGGGCCGATCACGCCCGCGCCCTGTCTCTTGCCGACCAGCTGATCGCAGACGCCCGCCGTGCCCCCTATCGTCCATTCATTCCCGACGCGCTGTACTTCAAGAGCAAAGTCTTGCTGGCTCAGGGTCAGGCAGACCTGGCTCACCCGATGTTGGAACAAGCACGCGCCGAGGCCGAAACTCTCGGCTCACGACGCACCCTATGGCCGATCCTGATGGCGTTAAGCCAGGTTGAGGCCCAAAAGGGCGAACCGGCCCAAGCGGAGAGTTTACGCCGCCAGGCGCGCGAGATCGTCGAATACATTGCCAACCATCTCAATGACTCACAGCGCAACTCTTTTCTCAAACTGCCAGATGTCCAACAAGTGATTTGAAAATGCTCAACCCTCTCCCAGTCGCCATCGTCACTTACCCTCTGCCCGAAAGTTGGCTGGCTTCACTTGAAAACCATTGCCGGCTCTTCATTGGCCCTGAAGAGTTGGAGAAGCACATCGGGGAAGCCGAGGGCCTGTTCTCCCTGCTCACCCTTCGCGTTGACGAATCGCTTTTGAGCAAAGCGAAACGCCTGCGCGTGGTCAGCAACATGGCCGTGGGCGTGGATAATATTGACGTAGCCGCCTGCACCCGGCGCGGCATCCCCGTTGGCAACACGCCCGGCGTGCTCACTGAAGCCACGGCAGATTTGACCATGGCGCTTTTGCTGTCCGCCGCGCGGCGTCTGCCCGAAGCCAGCGCCGACGCGCGCGAGGGCCGCTGGACAACGTGGACGCCGACAGCGTGGTTGGGCGCAGATTTGAACGGGGCAACTTTAGGAATTGTAGGACTGGGGCGAATTGGTTTCGCGGTGGCAACGCGAGCTAAAGCGTTCGGAATGCAGATTGTTTACGCCAACCGCAATGCCAACGAAGAAGCGGAGGAGACTCTCAGGGCCAGCCGCCTCTCGTTGGAGGACCTGCTTCGCCAGAGCGACTTTGTGAGCCTGCACGTGCCGCTCTCGTCTGAAACTCGCCGCCTGATTGACGAACGCGCTTTGCGGCTGATGAAGCCGACTGCGATTTTAGTCAACGCGGCGCGCGGCGGCGTAGTGGATATGGCGGCCCTGCACCGCGCCCTGAGTGACGGCTGGATCGCCGGGGCCGCCCTCGACGTGACTGACCCCGAACCTCTGCCCGCCGACCACCCGCTCTATCGTCTGCCCAACTGCCTCATCGCGCCCCACATCGGCTCGGCCACGCGGGGCGCGCGCCAGCGCATGGCCGAGCTTGCCTGCGAGAATTTGCTGGCCGGGTTGGAGGGGAGGCCGTTGCCTAATTGTGTAAATCGGGAGGCATTAATAAGGCCGTAGTGTGCTAAGATGCAAATAACAGGATAGTGTGGCTACCTCCTGAAAAAACCTTTCAATACGTGAAGCATCCAATAATCAGGTCAAATCCTATATGGTCGCAATAGCAACACTGCCCGGCGAACGAACTCTCATTCTGAAATATGCTGTGGGAACTCTCCAGCACCTCGGGTCCCAGCTTTACAGTGGAGGTCTTGTTCCTACTATTGCCGAGTTAATTGCAAATGCGTGGGATGCCGATGCTAAGCGAGTGAAAATCACTGTCCCGTTTAACAAGCCTTGGGGCCCAACTTCGGTAATCGGTGTCGAAGATGATGGTCTTGGCATGACGTTCGAGGATTGCCGCGATAAGTTTTTGATTATTGGACGTGACAGGAGGAAAGACGGAGAAAAGACAGCAAAGGGCCGCTATGTGATGGGACACAAAGGGGTTGGCAAGCTAGCTTGTTTTGGCGTAGCGCCCCTGGTAGAGATTCGCACGGTCAGAGACAAGTGGCTAACGCACTTCAAGATCGATTACAACGAACTGCTTACCAAGTCGAAAGATCCCGCTGAACCGTTAGATTACAAACCCGATATTCTAGCTGACCGCAATACTAGCGAGACGAGCAGCACGAAAGTCACTTTGCGCAATTGCACCCTTTCGCGAGCAGTAGACGAGAAGGATTTTCGTGAAAGTATGACTCGCCGCTTTTCAGTTCTATCAACTCAGTTTGCCGTCGAGATAAACGGTAAGGCCCTAAAGCCCTTCGATTTACCGTTGTTTATGCGCACGCCACAGAAGGGTTTCGAAGAGGAAGACATCCCAGAATTTGGCAGAGTTCAGTGGTGGGTTGGATTTACGCAAGACACTGTCAAAGCAAAGGACGCACAAGGGGTAGCTGTAGTGGCACGGGGTCGAATGGCTCAAAAGCTATTTTTCTTCGACCTCAGGGGAGGTTTTACAGGACAGTTCGGCATGCAATACATGATCGGCGAGGTGATAGCTGACGGCATTGACGCAGACGCGGATCTAATAGCCACCGGCCGCGAGAGTGTTAATTTTCACGATCAACGAGCAAAACCTCTTTTGGAGTGGGGGCAAAAGTTGGTGAAGGAACAACTATCGTTGTGGATCAAGGAGCGAGAGAAACGTAAGCAAGACTCTCTAAAAGCTAAACCTCATATTTGGAATCGGATCGAGCATTTCACCGGGGCAGAGCGCACCGAGATTCAGAAAGCGATAACCAAGCTCGCGTCTTTAGAGGGTGTTGACGACGATCGTTTGGCGGAGTTGGTTGAGTTGTTCATTCGCGCATACGAAGATCAGCACTTCATGGATTTGATCAGGCAACTCAATGCGCTGGATGTTGAAAAACACGAGGAGCTATTTCAGTTGCTCGTGGAGTGGGATGTGCTAGAAGCAGTTCACACCGCACAGATAGTATACGGGCGAATACAGGTCATTGAGCAGTTCGAACATTTGTTGCAGATTGGGGCTAAAGAGAAGCCAGACATGCAGGACTTCGTGAAGCAACATCCCTGGTTACTTAATCCAACTTGGACTATTTTGGAACACGAAAAACAACTGGATAACGTGCTCATTAGGCAATTTGGGCTTAGCAAAGATCAAGGGGGCCGGTCCAAAGAGCGCGTCGATTATTTTTGCTTGGCTGGCGCTGGACTTTATGTGGTTGTTGACCTCAAACGACCCGGTATGACCGTTGGGAAAAATGAACTGAGACAACTTCAAAACTACGTGCATTATTTGCGCGATCATATCGGCGATACGCCATTACAAAATACTCCCTCGATATACGGTTTGCTCGTTGCATCCAAACTTCACGAAGACGCTCGCCAACTCCGCGCCGAGATGGAACCCTTTAATCAAAGATTTTCGAGATGGGATGATCTGTTGAGAACAGCCAAAACCCTTCACAAAGATTTCCTGGAAGTTGTGCGCAAGAGAGCGCCAGAGGATCATCCCACTATGAATGCCCTTACTAAGGCAGCTGTTGAAGATGGCACGATCTCGAAAGCCGCTATAAGATCTCTAAAAACCGTGAAGAAGGCTAAGTCAGCGAGGAAGCGTGTTGCTGTCCGGAAACCACTAAAAGCATCTAAACCAAAGCCTGCCAAAGCACAAGCTCCCAATACCAAGAAGAAGGTTAAGCAATGACTTCCTCTGTAGCTGAGTTTATTCAACGTAGGCAGTGCAGAGCTTGGCTTGATAGGCCATGTGTATCTGCATTCTCTGGTGCGGGCTTGAGCGACATCGGCTATGAGTTGGCTGGCTTTGCGTTCAAAGTGCAGTGCGAGTCTGACCCCCATCGTGCCGAATTAGGGAAAAGCAATTTTCCTGACTCCGAATGGGTAATTGGCGATGTACGGGAAGTGTGCGACGAAGTAATCGCTAAATATCGACAACAGATTGGCAACGAACGCCCAGCGTTAATGTGTGTAACGCCGCCGTGCCAAGGCATGAGTTCATCTAATCCTGGCCGTGGCAAGATCTCGTCCCCCGAAGAAAGCGATCACCGTAACACACTATTACTAGAGTCTTTGCTCCTCGCTGCTCGGCTCGAGCCTCGAATCGTCGCCGCAGAAAACGTTGCTCCGTTACTCAACCGAGTGGTCAAATGGCGAGGAAAGACGAAAACGGTTGCAAAGGCGTTTGTGGATGGCCTGTCAGATTACCGTGTTTTTGCTGGCGTGGTCGAAATGGCAGATTACGGCATCCCTCAAATGCGCAAACGCTCGGTCATCGTCGCTATTCACAAAGACGAACCAATACTTTCCCGACTAGAGGCAAAGAAACTCCTGCCGTGGCCACGCCCAACACACGCAGAGAATCCCACCTTCGACCATGCCACTTGGGTTACCTTGGAAGAATGGTTCAAGGAGATGAAATATCCCGCGCTCGATGCACGAACTAGACCTGCGGCTCCCAATCTGCCTTTGCACGCCGTGCCGCCGTATCCTGCAGGAGATCGCCGTTACGAGATGATAACCGATATTCCCCCACGAAGTGGGCGTAACGCTTATTCCAATAGTACGTGCCCGTCGTGTCGTAGGAATAGCATTCCGAGAGATACCGCCTACTGCCCACATTGCGGCGGGGTCCTGACCAATCGACCAATTGTTCAAGATGACGATGGCACATGGCGACTTATCAAAGGGTTCGAATCCAGCTATCGGCGTGCAGCACCTAATCGGCCCGCACCTACCGTTACTACTAACAGTAGTCACCTGGGTAGTGACAACAAGATTCACCCTTGGGAAAATCGCGTGATGAGCACGTTGGAGTGTGCTGATCTCCAGACCGTGCCGAGGTTCTACGATTGGACTTGGGGACTGAGTACACGGCACAACTACGTTATACGTAACGCAATTGGCGAAGCACTCCCGCCTTACTTCACTTATCTACACGGTAAAGTGCTGGCCAAAATGCTCGATGGTAATTTGCCGGAAAGCAAGCTGTCGCGTGCGGGTATAGACGGGCAAGGTCGGCCACTTGGCTAGGCAATGGCTGGCAAGAGGCGTACACCTAAATATTTCCCACACGTGAGCGAGGTCGCAAGGATCCTCGTCCGCAAATATGGGCAGCCTACGCTGGATAACAAACGCGATCCGTTTGACGAATTACTCTTTATTATCCTTTCCTCGAAGACCCCGCCAGACCGATATCGCCTTACTTACTCTGCCTTGAAAACAAGGTATCAAAAGGCCGATTCTCTTGCTAAGGCAAAACCCTCGGTAATTGCCCGAGTCATTGCAGTTGGGGGGTTAGCTGACAAGAAGGCACGACAGATTTCTGGCATTGCCCATGCGCTGGTAAGGAAATACGGAAAAGTAACTCTTCGACCTTTGGCGAGAGTGAACAACGAGGACGCTGAGGTTTTTCTCGACGCCTTGCCTGGCATTGGGAAAAAAATGGCCCGATGTGTGCTGATGTACTCCCTCGACCGACCCGTGTTTCCAGTAGATGCTCATTGTTTCAGGATTTGCCAGCGATTGGGGTGGGTCTCAGAGAACGTGTCTCTAACAGACCGAGTCGCTGACGAATTGCAGGAGGGTATTCCACCGCGTCAACGGCGAGATGTCCATGTGGGAATGATCTTGTTGGGGCGTGAATACTGTTTGCCCCGAGATCCCCGCTGTCGATTGTGCCCTTTATTGAAATATTGCCCTACTGGCCAACAGAATGTGCTGTCAGACCAGGTTACGAACAGGTAGGTGATCAATAGAAGAAGAATCGTTCATGAGTTCCCTCGTTCTCGTCAAAAACGAGGTGACTTGCGATGGTAGGTCACGACCACTGGCAGGATACGATAGGGTTTCTCGCCAATTTCCCACCGATAAGATGTTGTCATCAAGAGGCACAGTTATCGGGAAAGTATGCTGAACGCAAGCAATGAAAAAACTGCCGCCGTCAGCAAATTCGCTGACGGCGTCCTGTTTTGTCTACGTTTGCGGCTTCATTCAGCGAGGCGCAAAGTAAATCATTCGACTCGATCACGTTCATGTCGTACGACATCTTTCAAGTCGCCAGAAGGCTTTGCTTTCGTTACCAAGATTCCGCTTTTATCAACCAATATTACTGCCTCCCCGCGTTTTACGCCCACCATCAAAACCAGCGCCACAACCATAAAAATCGGGGCGACGATCATGATCGCGTTGTAGTTGTTCCTCGTCAACTGGATGATCCAGCCGTTGACGTTCGGCCCGGCGATGGCCGAGAGCGTTGAGAAGAGGTAGTAGAGGCCGGTGTACGTGCCAACACGCGCGGCGTCGGTCATATCCACCACCATCGGTAAACTGTTGATGTTGATCAGCGCCCAGGCCGCCCCGGCTGTCATCATGAAAATGCTGATCACCGGCATCACGCCCAGCGCCGGCAGTTTGGGCGTAAGCGGGACGATGAGCGTGCCAGCCGGGGTGAAGAAAATGGCGAGCATCGCGGCGCTCATCAAAACGATTCCGGCGAGGATAGTGGGCCGCCGCCCGATCCGCCCGCCAATGTAACCCGCTGGCATTGCGAAGAGGACGAAGATCAACCCAAGATGGCCGATCAATCGTCCCCCGTCTGACTCGCCAAGTCCCAAGTGGTTGATGGCATACAACGAGAAGAAGGCCTCGATGGCCGCAAAGCCGAGGAACCAGAAGAAGATCGCCAGCAGGAGCCGCAGGCCGCTCTTGTCCTCGTCTTGCACCACTGACCTCAGGCTCTCGATCATGCCGGGTTGCGCCTCGCTTGCTTCATAAACCTTTGGCTCTTTGAGCAAGAAGAACACCAACAGTGTGGCAACCACCACCAGCGCCGACCCCAGCCAGAACGGGTAAGCCGGATCCATGTCGTAAAGCGCCGACCCGCCGAGAGTGGCCACAATCGTCCCCACCCCGCCCATGAGGTTGACGATGCCATTGGCCTGCGAACGAAACTGCGACGGCGTGATGTCGGGCATGAGGGCGACGACGGGTGTGCGCCACAAGGCCATGCTCAACAAGAGCGAACTGGTGCAGGCCACGAACAGCGGCAGGGCACCCGCCAGCGGAATGATGCCAAACGCAATTGCCCCGATCGGAGCGCCGACGAGCAGAAACGGCATCCGCCGCCCGATGGGCGTCCGCAGTCTATCCGACCACGCGCCGACCGGCGGCTGAATGAGCAGGGCGGCGATGTTGTCCAGCGTCATGAAGAAGCCGATCCAGACCGGGTCGAGGCCAAACTTCCTGTCAAGAAAGATCGGCACGTAGACGTTGTAGACCGACCAGATGACGCTAACGCCGAAGAAGCCGAAGCCGAGTAGAAAGGTTTTACTGTAGTTGAGTTTCATAGCGCGTCCTCTGTTGGCGAATTTTCATGCTGTGCCGAGCAGCCGACGGACTCGAAACCGCCAGCGACAAGGAGCAAACAAGGTCGGGTTTCGTCCTGATTCTACAGCAATAGCAACAGGCGCAACAGGCAGCAGGGGGACTATTGTCAAGATCGCGCCAGCACAGCAACCGCCGGTCTTCCGAAGTCTCGCGAAGCGTTTCGGAAGTATGCAACTCCCCTACGGTCTCACCACACCCTGGCTCAAAATCGCCCGCTCGCCCAGCCGGTTGCCAGTGGCCGGGTCGTACCAGCCCACGCCGATGTTGTAGACCACGCCGGGCGCAAGGTCGGCCAGCGGGATCGTCACCACTTGACTGACCACTTCATTCTCAAACCATTGCGAGGTTGGCACAGTCGGGAAGCCGTCGGCCTGCGCGGGGATCGACTCATCTTCAGGATTGAAGACGTGAACGAAGTATTTGTAATCCGCCTCAGCCGGGCCGGATGTTTGCCAGTGGGGAGTTAGAGTTAGAGTGTCGGGAGTTAGTGTGGCGTCGTAGCCGGCCAGCTTGATTGGGCCAAAGGTTGCGTCAGCTTCAAACTGCATCGGCGGTAGAACCGTGGTGCGATCCGAAGCGGCGACGACGAGCGAGCCAACGGCAATTGCGGGCGAGAGTGGTTTGCCTGCCGCGTCTAACAGTTGAGCGTCCATCTCGTACTCGCCCGGCCCGGCAGTGAAGGGGATAGTGAACGAGGGGCGGCCCGCCACGAGCGCCCCGGCCGCCCACTCCGAACTCGGTTCGGCCGCCAACGGCAAGTCGGCGAAGGTGGTCACCTCGCCGTTGGTGCTTACAAGACTCCAGCGGGCCTGCAATTCCTCTTCCGGCGCGAGCACGATCCAGCGCGCGGTGAAGGTGAGCGCGTCGCCCGCTTTGATCAAGTTGGGCAGAGTCACATCGTATAACGTGATAGCGTCGTTGAACCTGTGAAGCGGCTCGGTTCCGGGCGGCGGCGACCACTTGGTGAGCGTGATCGGGAGTGTGGCCGTCCCTGCCGGGGCGAGCGTGGCCGCGTCGTAAAGCGTCAACGTCAATGGGTATTCACCAGGAATCAGACCGGAGGGCAAGGCGAGTTGATATTGATCGGCCACAACTTCGCCGGTGCGCCAGGCGCTGGTCGGATAGATGCCGCCGGTCGGCTGAACGTCGAGCGCGGCCAACTCAAAGCCTGTCGAGTCGTGCAGGCGCAAGGCCAGCATGTAGTTGGCTGGGGCGGGTGCGGCGGCTTGCCAACTTAGAGTCACGGTGACGGCTGAAGAATCGGTTTGGGTGGCAGTGACGGCTTGCAGTCCGAGGGCTGGGGTGAGTTGAGTAAGTGGAACATCGCGGTTAGAAACCGCTCCCACAATCGCTCCCACAACACGAATAGGGCGCAAGTAAATTGCGCCGCGCGGCTGGCCGCTTGAGGTGAGGGCGGGCGCAAGCAAGCTGTCTTGAATGAGAGACAGCCGCAAAAGATAAACGCCGGTTGGCAGGTCGTCTGGCAGGCGCAAGGCGGCAACTGTGTAATCTTTGGCCGGGCCGCTGGTTTGGGCGATGGTGCGTGGCAGGTTGAGCAGATGCCCGGCGGGCGAGACAAGTTCGAGGTTGAAAGTTGCCTCGCCGCTGGCTTGCCAGAGGAGCGAGACGGCCAACGTGCCGCCGGGCCGGAGCGTTTCGGCGGAGTAGTTGTAGTTTTGCAGAACGTCAAAATTGCCAAAGGGGACCGGGGCCGAGTGCAGGTAACCAAGCTGGTCAAAGTCCATCGTGGCCGCGCCGTTGGGTTTGGCTTGGGCGTTGAGCCAACGGCCAGCGAGGGCGAGGCCGATCAATATGATGACGCCGCCAATGCTCCACACCGCCCGGCGCCCTTCGACTACACTCCCCCTTCGACTTCGCTCAGGGTCGCTCCGCTCAGAGCTTGCCCTGAGCTTGTCGAAGGGGTGCCGGGCTGGCCTTAGAAGTCTCCAGGGTTGAGACAGTGCGATGGCGACGAGCAACGCGGCCAGTGAAATGACAGAGGCAGTCCGGCGCGTTGGGGTGTCCCCAAGTTTGAGTTCAACCGTGTGCTCGCCCCGTGGAAGGTCGAACGCAATCCAGCCCAGGCCGTCGGCTGGAGCAACATTGAGCGGCTTGCCGTCGGCGCGCGCTTCCCAGCCCGGCCAATAGAGCAGTGGCACGGCCAGATGGGCAGTGTCCGATTCGACGGTGACAGCCCAGGTCTGAGAGGCGGCCCGTTTTTCGAGTCGCCCGCCGCTGGCTTCGCCGTCCAGCACTTTGAGCGAGGCTGTGCCGAAAATAAACTCTTCAGATGAGTACGGGCGGGGCTGAGTCCACTTGGGCAAGTATTCGTGGCGAATGGTCGTGCCGATGTTGCCGGTGAAGTATTCGTAGGTTTGCAGGCGTTCGGCAGTCACGTCGGCGATGGGGACGAAATCGGGGCGGAGGCCGGCAATGCTCAATGCACAATTCGCAATGCACAAACCGACAAGCGAAATTGTGAATTTTGAATTGGGAATTGAGAATTGACCGGCAAGGCCGGTGAGGGCGCTGGCAAACAGGCTTTGCACCGAGAGAAAGCGCCAGGGAAATTGGGTGAACGACAACAGCGGCAGGCTGGCCCAGAGCGGCGCGCTGAAGCGGGTGAGCATGAAGGTGGAGAGAGCCAAACCTAAACCGAGAAACAGATAAAGAGGCGTGCGTTTGCGCTCGCCACGCAAGTCGCGGATAAAATCCGCTCCCACGAGGATCAAGGCTAGCGCAAGAAGCACGGTTTGAGCCAGGCCCATCGCAAACGGCGTGGTGCTGGCACTGCCGATGTCGTAGTTGAAGAGGAGCGAGGGTTGAATCAGGTTAAGGCCGCGAAAGTGGTTTGAGTAGTGAAAGAAGCCGGTGGTCTGGGCGCCGAGCTGGGCGAATTCGGTTTCGGACAGGGCAGGGAGCCAGTAGAAGGCGGAGAGGGCAATTCCGAGAGCGAGGGCGGCTGAGGCGTAAAACGTGAAGCGTATTGCGCGCTTCGCGTGCGTATTGCGTGGGTTGATGGCAAGTAGAAGATAAATTCCTAGAAAAGGTGTAAAGATGAGGGCGGAAATGTTGTGAGTAAAGATGAGGGCGGCGTAGGCCAGGGCGAGAGGCAACGCCCAATAACCAATAACCAATAACCAATTGCGAGAGTTATTAGTGATTAGTAATTGTTTATTGAGTCGGCAGGCGGCCCAGAGGCAAAGCGGGTAGAGCGCAAAAGCCCAGAACTCATTGAGTGAGTCGCCGCGCACGTAAACGTTGACCAGATGAAACGGGGCGAAGGTGTAAGCCGCCGCCGCCAGCCAGGCCGCCGCCCGGTTCGCGCCCGAAGCCCGCATCCAGCCGTACATGGCAAACGCCGCCAGCAGAAAACCGCTGAGGTGAGTCAGCTTGAGGGCCAGCACATAAGACGCGCCCAGAGCCTTGAAGAGCGCCGCAACGTAAAGCGGCAAAGCGGCATAGTAGTTGAAGAAGGGGTAACCGAGACCGAACGCCGCATCCGGCATCCAGCGAACGGGGAAGACTCCTTGCGCCAGAGCAGAATACAGTTGGTGAAGGCGAAAGAGGAGAAAGGGGCTGTCGCCGCCGCCCCGGGTGTTGAGAAAGCCGGGGTTGAGAAGCAAAGGCAAAGCGGCCAGAGAAGCCACGCCCGCTAACGTGATCAGCTCCAACCGCTTGTTCATGAACTGGTGATTAGTTATTAGTAATTGGTTATTGGTAATAACCAATTACTAATAACTCTTATCGTCTCCGGGTAAGCACCAAGAACCCGGCCACCCCCGCCGCGATGAGCAACAGAATGACGCCGGCTCCGGCCAGCAAGGCTTGCGTCAACCGCCCCCCGCTGTCACCGCTCGTGCCACCGCCACTGCCGTCCCCGCCGGCAGCCTCGCCCGTGGACTGGGCGCCAAAGTCCAGCGAGGCGCTACTGGCCGCCAACAAGTTCAAATCCCAGTCGGCGCGGGTGGTGGCTTTGAAGCCGGCAGGCAGAGTCGAAGTAATACGATAGTTGCCACTGGGCAAGCCTTCAAAACAGTGCGGCTCGCTCGCGCCATCGGTGGTGTAAGTTTGCAAAGTAGTGCTGGCCGTCAGGTCGAGCAGAGAAAATGTGCCGCCCGCCACCAGCCCTTCGCCGGCGTCGAGAACGCCGTTGCCGTTAGCATCGTTGTAAAGCGTCACACAGATCGAGCCTTCGCCCGCGCCAACCGGCGCAGGTTGGCCCGTGGTGGGTTGAGCGTTCGGATCGGTTGTCGGTTGAATGTTGGGATCTGTCGTCGGTTGGGCGTTGGGATCGGTGGTGGGGACAGCCGTCGGCGGCTCGGGCGACGCGGCAACCGTAGGCACTGCCGTCGGCTGAACCGGCGCTCCGGTCGTGCCAATGATCAACTGCTGGCCAACATAAATACTTCTGGGATCGCTCAGGCCGTTCATCTTTAAGATATCGTCAATGCAGGTAATGTCGCTTCCCCGGCCAATGACGCCGCAAATATCAATCACCGTGTCGCCTTGTTGGACGGTGTAGATGATCTTGCCTTCGGCATTCGGAGTCGGCGTGGGGAACTTGGTCGCCAGCACGCGCAGGGTGGCGGTCGGGGGTTTGGCCGTCACGCCAGGGGCGGTGGTGGCGGTGGCCCCGGCGGCGCCTACTTCGGTTAGCGAGGCGGCGTCGAAGAAGGCCTCGTTGTGTTTGGAGCAAGCAGACGGGTTGGCGTAGGTGAAGACGGTGATCGTGTTGCCGGTCGCCACCGCTTCCACGCTCAGTTGAACGTAGTTGTCCTTGATGTCCTTGATGCCGGAGTGCTTGATGCCGGGGTCGGCGGCATAAGTTGAGCCTTGCCCGATGCCGACTTCAAAGTAAGCCGGGCCGGTGCCTTCCGAAAGCGCCGGGTTGTCTTTGGTGCTAGACCAGGCATGGGCCCAGACGCTGAAGCGGTACGTCTTGCCGGGGGTGAGACCGGTCACCGTTTGTTGGAGGCCGCCATAGAAGCCAAAGCCCGGGTCTTGAACGGGGGTGAGAATTTGTTGGGCGCTGGAGCCGTCCTTGACTCGGCGCGCATCCAGCGACGAAGTGATTTGCTGGAAGGTGGGTTCTTTGCGTCCGCAATTAGTCTGCGGCGTGGCCGCCGCGTCCGAAATTGTCCACTTTGCCCAGCTATTGGCGACGCCCCCGGTGAAGCCTTCTTCAAAGCCCACATTCTTCAGCAGGTTGGTCTGCGCTAATGGGGCCTCAGCCGGGGAGGCCGACACGGTGAGGGGAAGCGCGGCGGCGGCCACTACCGCCAGGGCCATGAGCAGGCTTCTTGTTTTTATTGAACGCATTGTCGTTTTCCTTTCATCAAACAATCGGCCCGGGCCGATTGCTTACTTTCTTCGAGCCAGTATCAACGCCAGACCGCCTGCCACCGACAAGGCCATGATGGCAACGCCCACCACGAGCAAAAGCGGCCCGGAGCGCGGCAATACCGCGCCCTCGCCCTGCCCCGGCGAGCCGGACGCGGGGGCAAGGCCAAACACCAGGGTAATCACTTTGCCCGCTTCAAGTTGCACTGCAGATTCACTAGCGGTGGTGGCGGTGTATCCAGCCGGGGCCGCCACCGACACGGTGTAGGTTCCGGGCGACAGTTGCAAAAAGCAGTGTTCGGCCTCGGCGCCGGTGGTCAAATAGCCTTCAAGCGGCGTATTGCCCACACTCAGTGTGATTCGCACACCGGCCAAAGCTAGTTCGTCGTCGTTGACGGCGTTGGCGTTGGCGTCATTATACGCGACTACGCAGAGTTGACCGTGATCGGGTTGCGAACTAATGGGCGCAGATGTATTGGTTGGGAGTAGAACCAGTTCGGGCGTGTGAGTCGGCGTAAACGTCATGTCCAGCGTGGCAGTCGGCGCAGGCTGGGGCGTCTCATACTTTATCAACAACTTTTGCCCGACAAAAATGATGTCTGAGTCCAGAGCATTGAGCCGTTTGATCTCGTCCACCGTTGTGTTGTGATAATAGGCAATGACGACTAAGGTGTTGCCGGAGCGCGCGGTGTACCAGACCTCGCCGCCGGGGAGTGGGGTGTTGGTGGGCGGCCAGGTGGGCGTGGGCGGCCGGGCGGTGGCCGCCGGTTGAGCCGCCGAGGTGGCCCCGGGCGTCCCCCCCACGAGCGGCGGACTGGTGGGGAAGGTTCCAACAGTTGCGTCGAGAGCCGTGAGGCTGGCATCGTCCATATACACGTCAACGTGCCGCAAGGCCAGGCGCGGCCACGAGCGCGTGAACACCGTGATGGTTGAACTTTGGGCGACCGTGTCCACGCCCAACTGTTGCCAGGTATCAAGCGGGTTGAACGTTTGGCCCCAGATGATGTTGGCGCTGAACGGATCAGTGCCGCCGTTGGGATCAATGCCCACTTGCAAACCCATCGCCTGATCGCCCGAAGACGACGCGCCCGGCACACTGCTGTCGGTTGACCAGGCTTGTATGTAGACGGTAAAGCGATACGCCTGGCCGGGGATGGCGCCTGTCACCTGCTGGTACAGGCCGGCCAGGTGAGTAGAGTAGAACGTGAAATACTTCTGCGCGTTCGCGCCGCTGTGAATGCGTTCTGGCGCTGTCGCCAGATCGCGAAATTCCGGGCGGTGATAGGGCTGGCAGGTGACGGGGGCGATGTTGTAATCACAATAACTTGGGAAGGCCGCATTAGAGTCCGGTTGAACCCAGTATGCCGTCCAGCCGTTTGCTACCTGCACTTCAGCATAAGGCGTATTAGGGTCAAAGCCTTGCTCGGTATGGCAACACTGCTGAAAGTACGGACTCTCAAAGCCAGGATTGGTGAGCAGGTTTGGCTGCTGCGCCGAGGCTGGCACAGCAGAACTGCAAAGGACAATGCCAGCCAACACCAAAGCACGAAGACACCAAGACACTTTTTCGCCTGACAATCTGGCGATTGAAATCGCAGCAACACAAAGCGAAGCCCGCCTTCGCGGGCTATAGCTCAGTCGGCGAAGGCCGACTTTGCCTTTTGTAGGTGCGGTTTCTAACCGCCGATCTTCGTTCATTTCAACTCCAGCGCCTCACCCAGCGCCGCGCCGTCCGGCGCGTAAAGCCCGACCATGATTTGCTCCCCTTTCGGCAAAACGTATTCGTCATTCAGCACGTCGCCCGGCCTGAGCCACGAGAAATGATACAGCCCCTTCAGCGGCTCGCCATCCGTTTGCGCCGAAATCTCGCCCCCGATCAACACGTGCACGTACACATGATAATCAACCGCAATCGGCTCACGGCCCGCTCCCCAGCGCAGGCGGAGCTGAACTTGATCGCCCGCTTCATTCACTTCCCACGATCTTAACTCAATCACGCCGCCGAACGTTGCCGACGGCGGCTCCGGTTGAACCGGCTCGGCGATAAACAACGTATACAACGAATACGGCGTTGACTCCAGATCGCCCTTCGCCAGTTCCCCTCGCCGGGCGCTGATGAGTGAATTCGCCGGGAGGGCCGCCACTGCCGCCCGAACCTCGTCGGCCTCATACGGCCAAACGGCGAGTTGCACCCGCTCCTCCGAGTCGCTTCCTTCCCGATCAGGAATCAAAAAACGAAGCGCGGCGAAATTATCCCACAGGCGATTATCAATCCGATTAGAAAATCGGGGGCGGCTATTAATCTGCGCGGCCAGATCGGTGGCCGCAGCTTCGAAGTGGTAATTGGTTATTGGGTCATTGGCGTAGCGCCAAAAGTAGTCGTGGGCGGTGGCGAATGTTGAGGCGGCGAGAAGCAGCACAACCGCTCCACACCTGACAGGTTTCCAAAAACCTGTCAGGTGTGGAGCGGCAATTAACGCCTCAAGCCCAACCGCCGGAATCAGCCACAGCACCGGCAACGTGCCAATGGCCCGCAAAAAGTGGGGCGTGTCCTCGGCAAACGCGGTAGGCAACAAAGTGGCGGCGACCCAAACCAGAACAAAGGCCGAACTCAGAGACCGGCGGGCGCGAGAGGCGGTTAGCCCAAGCCCAACGATGAAAAAGATGAACGTCCACAGGTCAAACACGGGCCGCCCCGGCAAATTGTGGCGCGGGATCGTGTCGCCGTGCCAGCCAAACATCCCGAGGGCCAACCAAATGTGCTTGAGCAAAATCAAAACCGGGTTTCCGCTCTCGGTCTCAAAAATTGAGACCTGGCCTTCGCGGGCAAACACCTGCTCTGAATGAGTCAGCGCATAGAAGCCCAGCGGCGCAACGACAACGATGGCGGCGAGGGTAAAGGCAAGCGCTTCCCGAACGTGATTCTCAGTGAAAAGTTTCCTGGGATTTAGCAAAACCCTGAACCATGTCATTCCGAGCGATGTAGTTCCGCGAGGAATCTCTCTGTCCAGTCCCAGAGATTCCTCGTCGCGGGCGAAGTGCGCGCCCGCGCCTCGGAATGACATGGTTGGCTTTTCTGAAGTAGCCGAGAACCCCAAAAAGCTCTTGTGCCTTTGCACGAGAAGGGCCACGACGGCCATCACTCCCAACGCCAGCGGCGTCACTCGCGCCGCCGTGTAAGTGTTGAACGCCAGCCCGTAAGCGGTACCGCCCAATATCGCCAAAAGCAAGTTGCGGCGCGAGAAGCCAAGCCAGCCCAGCGCAATCGCCAAACCCAGAAGGAGCGGCAGTGCCCCGGCCCGAAAGCTCACCCGGCTCAACGCCACCGGCCAAAACGTGACCGCGCAGATCGCCGTCGCCAGCAGGCCCACCCGCCGGTTGAACAGCGCCCGTCCCAGCAAATACGTGACTGGCATCGTCAGAGTGCCGATGATGGCTGAGGCAAACCGCAAGCCAAACGGCGTGCGCCCGAAGGCGGCCACGCTCAAACTCAGAATGTAAATATACAGCGGCTCGCGCCCGTTGTTGGCCGGGAAGAAGATCGGTCGCGCACCCTCCAACACACTCACCGCGTCGAGGCCGTAGTAGGCTTCGTCGTGGTAAATGCCGTGTGGCAAGTCATCTAGCGCATAAAAGCGTAGCGCCACACCAACGAGAAAGATCAGGATGAAGAGCGCCGTTTCCAAGTTGAAGGGGCGGCGTAGAGATTGGAGCAAGCCCGTCACTCCTCCTGTAAAAACTCGCGCAGTGCCCGCGCCGCCGGGCTGAGATAGTGGCCTTTGCGCCACACCAGGCCGAGCGAGCGGCGCAAAGTCTGATCGGCAATTTGCAGAGCATGGATGTTGGTTGCGTCCGTCAAGGCCATTTCGGGGACAAGCGCCACCCCCAAACCGGCGGCTACAAATTGCAACGCACTCTGCATGGCCCCGCCGTCCAGCGCCACTCTGGGGTCAAACCCGGCGCGGCGGCAGGCGGCCAGCGTCACTTCGCGAAGCTTGTAGCCTTCGGGAAACAGAATAAAGGGTTCGTTTGCCAACTCGGCCATTGAAACTGCCGCCCGGCCACTCAACGGGTGTTTTGAGCCGACGGCCAACACGTAGGCCTCTTCCCAAAACGGCACGGCTTCCACCGAAGCGGGCAAAAAGTCAGTCGAGACAATCGCCAAGTCAAGCTCCCCGCCCTCGACGAGCTTCACCAGCGTTTCGGTTCCGGCTTCGCGTAAAGTCACGTCCAGGCCGGGATACTTCTGCTCGAACGCGGTGAGCCTGGCGGGCAGGATATGGGCGCTCACGGTGGGCGGCGAGCCCAAGCTGGCCGTGCCCCGCACCAGCGCTCCCCGCTCGCGGATTTCGTTCCGGGCGGCCTCCACCGCCGCCAGTATTTGGCGGGCGTGCGGCAAAAGCGCCTTCCCGGCCTCGGTCAGCGCCACCCGCTTGCCCAGCCGCTCGAACAACGGCACGCCAAGCTCGGTCTCCAGCGCGTGAATCTGCTGGCTAATGGCCGGTTGGGCCACGTGCAAGTCTTCAGCCGCCCGCGAAAAGTTAAGCCGCTCGGCGACCGCCACGAAGTAGGTGAGGTGGCGAATTTCCATATAAAGCTACCAGCTATAAGTATAGCTTATCATTACCAACTTAATCCTGTCTTTGACTTCTTACACAAAGAACAATATTATATTTGTGACAAATAGGACAAGTTAGACCCGATTTATCACAAAGGTATCCCATGTTGTTTGCCACGAAACCTCTTCAGCGTTTGTTGGGAGAAGAAGCGCCTCTCCATTTGTTGACTCATCAAGAGGAAATTGACTTGGCCCGGCGGGTAGCCACCGGGCATATTGCCCATCGCCGACTCGCCAAACGCTCCTTGACTCAGGGACAGCGCCGCCTGCTCCGGCAACGGGAAGCAGACGGGGACGCCGCCCGCGAGGCGCTCGTCCTGCACAACCTGCGGCTGGTGCTGAATTTGGCTGGCCGCTTCCGCAATGCCTCGCTCACTTACGACGACCTGGTTCAAGAAGGGATACTCGGCCTGATCAAAGCTGCCGACCGCTACGACCACAGGCGCGGCACGCGCTTCGCCACCTTCGCCGTATGGTGGATCCGGCAGAGCATTGGCCGGGCCATCGCCAACCTGGGGCGCTCGGTGCGTCTGCCTGTCAACCGCGTCCACAAAATCAGCCAACTCCGCCGCCTCGCCGTCCAAATGACTCAGAAACTCGGCGGCGAACCTGAGCTTGAGACTCTGGCCAAGACCGCAGGCGTCTCCTCTCATGCCGCTTCTGAGCTTCTGCAGGATGGGCAACCTGTGATCTCGTTGGATGCGCCGCTGGAACCCGACGAACAGGATGCTTTGGAGCGTATGATGGACCACACAGCCATTGATCCGGAGGCCGCAGTGCTCGACCACAGTTTGGGCCGGATTCTGGAAGAGTCGCTGGCGCGATTAGATGAGCGTGAAGCAAAGATACTGCGATTGCGATTCGGGTTGGGCGCCGAGGCGCAACCTCTGCGGGCGATTGCCGCCGACTGGGACATGAGCCCCGAAGGCGTCCGCCAGATTAGCGAGCGGGCGCTAGCGCACTTGCGGACGATGAGCGAGGTGCGGGGGTTGGAGGCGTATTTGAGGAATTGAGACTGGACGCTTCGCGTAGAGATTTGACGCAAAGCGTGGAGATTGCGCCGCCGGGCGACCCGGCGGCGTTTTTGATTCGCTTCACGATGGTTCGGGCGACAGTTCGCGAAACGCGCCGCCCGCGCGCTTCGCGAACTGCGGGCAAACTACAACACACATTTCACCCAAAATACTTAAACCCCGTCTCCTTCAACGTCAACGGCTCGCCCTCTTTGTTCACCCCGGCCTCGGCCACTTCGGCAACGTAGAGGTTGTGGTCGCCGGTGATTTGCTCTTCGACGACGCGGCACTCCACCCAACCCAGCCCAACTTCCATGATCGGCGATCCGGTGACCGGGCCAGGCTTCCAGGCCACGTCCTTGAACTTGTTGGGGTGTTTGGCAAAGGTTCGGCCAAGTTGCCCGGCAAAGTCACGCTGGCCGCTTTCGAGGACGTTGACGGCGAACGCGCCGTGCATGTCAATCAACACCCGCATGTGGCTGTCGTGTTCCACAGCCAGGGCCAGCAGGGGCGGCTCGAACGACACTTGCGTAATCCAGTTAGCCAGCATACCGTGTCCGGTTTCGCCATCCTTGGCAGTAACGGCGAACAAGCCGTAAGTGAACATGCGTAAAACTGTTTTCTTGGCAGCGGTGTCCATGGTTACTCCTGTGTGGGTGTTTGGGTGTATGGGAGTATGGGATGCACGCCCATACTCCCACACCCCCACACTCACTCACTCAACTTCTGTCCGGCTAACACTTTACGAATCAGCAGGGGCGAGGGCCGGTAGCGGTCTTCGCCGTAGTCGGCTTGCAGGCCGCGCAGAACGGCCAGCACCACGTCGAGGCCGAGTGAGTCGGCCCACTCGAGCGGCCCGCGCGGATAGTTCGCGCCAAGCTTCATGGCCGTGTCAATGTTCGCCGGCGAGGCCACGCCGTCTACGACGGCAGACGCGGCTTCGTTGATCAGGCAACACAGCACGCGCAGGCGGACGAGGCCGGGGCCGTCGGCCACACGCGCGACTTCAAGATTCAATGAACGAAGAAACGACTCGGCGCGTTCGAGCGCATCGGGCGACGTTTGCAGAGCCGGGGCAAGCTCGATCATGTTTCCAAAAACGGGCGAGATGCCGACGACGCGATCCGGATGCGAGGCCCACGAGGCGGCTTCGGTGGCCGAGCAGGGGACGGCGGCGGTGAGGATCAAATCGGCGGCCACCCCTTCGAGCAAAGCTCGCTTGGCGGCCTTGTCGGCAAGGTGGAGGTCGAAGGCGATGTCCACGCCGGCAGACGGGTCGGTGGTATATCCGGCCCGGGAACAGAGTCGGCTGAATGTCTCACAGTCGGCGGCGTTGCCTTGAAGCAGAACGTTCATTTGAAGTCCACGCGGTAAAGCGGCACGATCTCGTTGGTGGCCGCGCCACTCCGATAGTAATACGGAAGGTAGAGTTCGGCAATAGGACTCAGCCGACAGCAGGACCCCAGGGCATTGGCCGGTTCGATCATCTCTTCGCTGTCCATAAGGAGATATAAAGGGCGGCCGTCGGCGTGAAGGGCGGCGGCGAAGTTGTTCCACTCCGAGTCAGTCCAGGTGCGGCCGGGTTGCAGGAGATGGCCGGGCCGGACGGTGTCACGTTGAGCGTAGAGGGAAACCGCCCCAGTGTTGAGCGAGCCGGCGATGACGGCGTTTGGCGGCGTAAGGTCGCCAAGCGAATGGATATGAGCGCGTTGCTCGCCGTTGAGGAAGCCGTAGGTGTAGAAGCCGTTGAGGAGAGGAAGCTGGGCGTTCCAGCGAAAGGCAATGAGAATGAATAATAAACAATGAGGAATGAACAATGAGGCATGACGAGAAGCGTCAAACGTCAAACGTGAAACGTAAGCGGCGAGGCGATGCAAGCCGAGGGCGGCGAGGACGCAGAGGGTTGGGAAGATGAAGAGCAGGTCGCGGAGTTTGAGGTAGTGGTAGGGCAGGTGAAAGAGGACGACGGGGCCGAGGGTGAGGGCGAGGCCGAGGGCAGTACGGCGATGATTTTTGGCGAGATAGATCGCGCCGACGAGGATGAAGGGCACAGCGAGATTGAAATCGGCGGCGAGTTCGGCGAGGAAGCGGAGGGTGACGGGCAGAGCATCGGCGGCGGAGAATTGGGAGAGTTCGCCTGAGGCGAAGGCGAAGGGCGAGCCGAAGGCGAGAGTGCGGTAGTAGAAGTCGGGGAGTGAAATGGCAAGAAACGAGGCGGCGAATAACGACAAACGAGAAACGACAGACACAGCCCGCGAAAGGCACGCGAACGTGATACGTGTTGCGTATTGCGTATTCTGTTGACGAGTCAAAAGGAGGATGAGGAGGCCGGGGATGAGGAGGAGCTGGGTGTAGCGGGTGGCGAAGGCAAGGCCGAAAAGCAAACCGGCAAAAGCCCAAACTCCAACTTCCAACTTCCAATCTCTAATCTCTAATCTCCAATCTCTGAGGGCGATGGCGAGAGCCAGTGTGGTGAACAGTTGCGCGGCCAAATCGGCGAGAGGGGTAGAGAGGCGGATGGTTTGCTCGAATGAGGTGAGAAGGAGGAGCGAGGCGAAGAGGGCGTAGAAGGTCGGCAGGTTGAAGGTTCGATGGGCGAGAATAAAAGTGGCGGCCAGGCAGAGGCAGGCGAGGATCGGGTTGAGCCAGTATAAGCCTTGCTCGCCAAATAATTTGAAGGTGATGGCGAGCAGGGCAGAGAATCCGGGCGGCCACACAGTGGCGGCTTCACCGTCCGCCGGGATGGTGTAGCCGACGAAGAGGGTCGGGTAGATGGGGATGTTGAGGCGTCCGGCAAGGTCGGCCAGCGGGAAGTGGCGCATGGGTGTTCCGCGAGTCGCCAGGTCAACAGCCATTTGAACGTAGGCAAATGGGTCGGCGCCGGTGATGCCAGCCGGGATGAGGCGCGGGAAGAGGAGGATGATCCAGAGGGCGGCAAGCGCGGCAAGGGCAAAGGTGGCAAGGCGGGCGTGGTAGCTTGCCGGAAAGGATTGCGCGGCTTGCAAAACAATGATGCCCACGAAAGAAAAGATAGCCGCCCATTCGAACGAGAGCCACGAGACAAACGGCTCAGGAACGACGAGGGACGTTGAACACGCCGGGCAGAGGGCGCGGGCGAGGAGGGCGAGGAGGAGGCGGAGGGCGGTGACGGTGTAGAGGGCGAGAAGGGGAGAGAGGGAGACAAAGAGACGGGGTGACAGGGTGACAAGGTGAAGGGGAGAAGATGTGAAGAGTAACGAGTAAAAAGTGAAGAGGGTGATGACTGAGACGAGGGCGGCGAGAGCGGCGATGTAGGGCCAGTGGGCGAGGCGGGCGGTGAGGGCGAGCGCGAGGAGATGGAAGATGGTAAATACAATCGTCGGCCATCGCCTGGCCGGGTTGAGAAACAGTTTAACCGCAGAGAGCGCAGAGTTCGCCGAGTTGGTTTTTGATTTCTCTGCGCTCTCCGCGTTCTCAGCGGTGAAATCAGTCTTCATTTACGGATATTCGTAGAAACCCTTCTTCGTCTTTCGCCCCAGCAATCCAGCCTCCACCATTTTTTGCTGGATGGGGTGCGGGCGATATTTGGGGTCCTGGAAGAAGGCGTTGTAGACCGACTGGGTGACGGCGTAATTCACATCGAGGCCGATGAGGTCAATCAGTTCAAACGGTCCCATACGGAAGCCGAGTGACTTCATGAGCTTGTCAATCGTCGGCGCATCGGCGGCGTTTTCACCGAGCAGGCGCAGGCTCTCGCCATAGAAGGGGCGGGCCACGCGGTTGACGATGAAGGCCGGCGTGTCACTGCATGCCACGGGCGTCTTGCCAATGGCGCGGGCAAATTCCACGCCGGCGTTGAGAGTCTCGTCCGACGTTTGATCGCCGCGCACGACTTCGACCAGGGCCATGAGGAGGGGCGGGTTGAAGAAGTGCAAGCCGAGCACCTGTGAGGGGCGCTTGGTAGCTCCGGCAATGGCCGTAATGGAAAGTGACGAGGTGTTGGAGGCCAGCAAGGCTGAGGGGGCCAAAAGCTCGCCAAGCTGGCGGAAGAGGTTGCGCTTGAGTTCGAGTTGTTCAGGGACGGCTTCGACGACGAGATCGGCGGCGGCCAGGTTGGGGAGGCGAGTAGCAGTCCTGAGGCGGGCGAGGGCCGAGTCGGCTTCACCGGCGGGCGTCTTGCCAAGTTCCACACCCTTGCGGATCGAGGATCGAATCTTATCAAGCGCCGCGCTGACGACCTCTTCGTTGACATCGTAGACGATGGTGTCGAAGCCGCGCAGGGCGCAGACCTGGGCGATGCCTGCGCCCATCGTGCCACTGCCTAAAACGGCGACTGTTTTCATGAAGTGATGGGGCACAGATACACACAGATGAACACAGATAAGAATCGAAAGAATCTGTGTTTATCTGCGTTCATCTGCGTCCTATTTGCCTTTGAACTGCGGCGGGCGTTTTTCGAGGAAGGCGGCCACACCTTCTTTGTGATCGCCGGTGCGGCCGGCGATGTCTTGCAGGTGCGCCTCGTAGTCGAGCGCTTCGTCGAGCGCCCCGCTGGCGGCGCCGAGCATGGCCCGCTTGGTGAGGCCGTAAGCTTTGGTCGGGCCGCCCGCGAGTTTGACGGCCAGGGCGCGCGATACGTTCATCAATTCAGAAGCGGGGAATACTTTGTTGACCAGGCCCAGTTGCAAGGCCGTGGCGGCGTCAACCAGGTCGTTGGTGTAAGCAAGTTCCAGAGCGCGGCCCATGCCGACCAGCCGAGGCAGAAAGTAGCTCGTGCCAGAGTCGGGCGCGAGGCCAATGCCGATGAAGGCCATGCGGAACTTGGCCGTCTCGGACGCATAACGAATGTCGCAGGCAAGGGCCAGGCCGAAGCCCGCGCCCACTGCCGCCCCGTTCACGGCGGCCACCACCGGCTTCTCGATAGAACGCAGTTTGGCGACGATTGGGTTGTAAGTCTTGAGCAAGTGTTCGCGGAACGAGAGGCCTTCGGGGCGTTCGCGCACCGCGCCCAAATCCTGCCCGGCGCAAAAGCCTTTGCCCGCGCCGGTGATCAGCAGAGCGCGCACGGCCGGGTCACGCTCGGCAGACTTGAGCGCCTCTTGAAACTCGGCGGCCATCAGGTCGTCGAAGGCGTTGAGGGCTTCGGGGCGATTGAGGGTGATTTCGGCGACGCCGTCGGCGAGGGAGTAGAGGAGAGTTTGATAGTCGGCCATGGCGGTATCTTAGCACAAATCAAGGTCGCGGCGCATTCTCGCCTTCGCGCAGAACTGTCAGCATCTCATCATGAATGAGGCCGTTCGTGGCCAGCAGGGCGGCATCGGGCACAGAGGCGGCTTGCCCGTCGTGATCGGTCACGCGCCCGCCTGCTTCACGCACCATCAACACCCCGGCGGCGATGTCCCACGGCTTCAACCGGAACTCCCAGTAGCCATCGAACCGTCCGGCCGCCACGTAAGCCAGATCGAGCGCGGCTGAGCCCAGGCGACGCACCGCCCGCGCCCGCACGGCAAAGTGAGTGAACTGGGCAAGATTGTTGTGTGGATTGGTGCGGATGTCGTAGGGAAAGCCGGTGACGAGCAGGGCAACGTCGAGCGCCGGGGGAGCCGACACCTGCAACCTTTGGCCGTTGAGGAACGCCCCGCCGCCCTTCTCGGCGGTGAAGCACTCGTCGCGCGACGGATCGTAAACCACGCCGACGACCGGCTCGCCGCGATAAAGCAGGGCCATACTGACGCTGAAGATTGGCAGGCCGTGCGCAAAGTTGGTCGTGCCGTCGAGCGGGTCAACCAGCCACTCGTAATCGGCGCCGGTGTTGGCCCGGCTCCCTTCTTCGGCGCGCAGAGCGTGGTCGGGGAAGGCCTCGCCCAGGGCCGAGACGATGAGGGCTTCGGAGCGATGGTCGTAGTCGGTGACCAGATCAATCTCGCCTTTGAAGTCAACGTTGCGGTCGCCATTGTTTTCCTTGAGAATTGCCCCGGCGCGGCGGGCGATGGAAACAGCAGTAGAAAGAATATCAAGCATGCGGAAGAGTATATCGCAAATTGCTTATAGCTTATGGCCGCTTCGCGTCGCTGATAGCAAGTGCTTCCCAGGCATGGGGCCATATGCGCTAAGCCATCGGCGATATGCTATACTTTTGCTCATGCATACCATTGAGATTGTCTACTGCGCTGTTTGACACTACACGGCTCGCGCCGCCAGTCTGGTGGGCGAACTACTGACCAAGTTCGAGTTTCAGCTTGAGTCCTTTCGAATTGTGCCGTCGGACGGGGGGCGCTTTGAAGTGACGCTGGATGGCGAATTGATCTACTCCAAGCTTGCCACCCATCGCCACGCCGAGCCGGGTGAAATTGCCCGGCTGGTGGCTGAAAGATTGACAACGGATAAAACGGAAAGAAACGGATGATTCGACGATGAAAAAAGGACGAGTGTTTTCCGGGGCGCGGCCCACAGGTCGCCAGCATTTGGGCAACTATCTGGGCGCAATCAAGAACTACGTAGCGTTGCAAGATGATTACGACTGCATTTACTGCATTGTGGATTTGCATGCGCTGACCACGATGGACGAATTTGAAGACTTGCGGCAGAACACCGCCGAGATGGCGCTGGACTGGCTGGCCGCCGGCATCCGTCCGAACGAGACGATCATGTTTGTGCAGAGCCACGTGCCGCAGGTGACCGAACTGCACACCATCCTCTCCATGTTCACCCCGCTCGGCAAGCTCACCGATTTGCCGACGTTCAAAGAGAAAGTGGCGCAACATCCTCACAACGTCAACTACGGCCTCGTCGGCTACCCCGTGTTGATGACGGCCGACATCACCCTGTACAAGGCCGACACGGTTCCGGTTGGCATCGATCAGGCGTCGCACATCGAATTTGCCCGCGAAGTGGTGCGCACCTTCAATTTCCGCACCCAAAAGCAAGTGCTGGTCGAGCCGCAGATGAAGAACACCGAGTATCCCAAAGTGTTGGGCACCGACGGCCAGCAGAAGATGGGCAAGAGCCTGAACAATCACATTGAGTTGGCAGCCGCCCCTGATGAAACGCAGGCCAGGGTGATGACGATGGTGACCGACCCGCAACGCCAGCGCCGCACCGACCCGGGCCGCCCCGAGGTGTGCAACGTCTTCACCCTGCACAAGACCTTCTCGCCGAATGAACTGCCGATGATTGACCGTGAGTGCCGCGTGGCCGGCATTGGCTGTGTGGACTGCAAGAAGATTCTGGCGAAGAACATCAACACCCACCTTGAACCATTCCGTCAGAAGCGCGACGCCCTTGCCCGGAACCCCGATCACGTATGGGACGTTTTGCGCGACGGGGCGAAGCGGGCGCAAGGCCTGGCCGAGGAAACTTTGGCCGAGGTGAAAGAGGCGGTGGGACTGCCGTAGAAGAGGACAAGATTATGGGCATCGCTAAAGCATTGGCGCAATTGATGCTTCCTAAGCCAGTGCGGCGATATTTCCACGTGATGTATGGCCGCTACGTATTTGGGCGAGCGATGCAGGTGTTTCTAAGTCTGCCGCTAGACGCCGATTATCCGCCAAAGTTGTTGTCCAATCTTGTGTTTGGCTGGAGTAACGAAAGTTGGTCGGCTCAACCAGAGTACATAGCCTCTTTTCTGCAGCATGCTCGAAGTGTCAGGGGGTCAATCCTTGAATGCGGGTCAGGATTATCAACCGTATTGCTTGGCGCGATAGCAGATAAGACCGGCAACAAGGTGTGGTCGCTGGAGCACAACCCGGTTTGGGCCGAGAAGGTGCGCGTTTCCTTGCAAAGCTTCAACATCCAGAGTGTCGAGCTATGCGTTAACAACCTTCGGGATTATGGCCCGTATTCGTGGTATGCCCCGCCGAAGGAGCGTTTGCCGTCAAACTTTGCGCTGGTAGTGTGTGACGGCCCGCCAGGCGCCACCGCTGGTGGACGTTACGGCCTGTTGCCTGTTATGAAGTCGCATCTCAAACCAGGTTGCGACATTTTGCTGGACGATGCCTATAGAACTGAAGAACAAGAAATCGCCGCTCGCTGGGCTAAGGAATTGGGCACAACCTATAATATTTCCGGCTTGAAAAAGCCGTTTGCTACTCTCGCCGTGCCGCTCATGGCACAATAAATTGCTTATGGACATTTCACTCGCATCCGAACGCGCTTTCCGACTCATTCCGCAGACGCCGCTCGATGTGGCCCGGGTGCGGGTGGACGACAAGCGCACCAACCTGGTGGCCGGGATGGTCGGCGCTCTGCTCTCGCGCCCCAAACCGGAAGAGATTCTACTGCTCTCCACCGAAAACCGGCTCGAGCCGTTCTGGCAGGTGACGATTTCGACGCGCACGGTTTACGACCGGGGCCGTAGTTACACGCTAAACGTCGGCGGGCCGGAAGTGAAGAGCCTGACGGTGTTGGGGCAAAAAGTGGCGGTTGACCCGAAGATCAAAGGCGGGCCGGGCGTGGTGTTCGACGCCGTCGAGCACTGCGTTGACGAGGGCCGCCTCATGCGCACGTTCGACGGCGTGTCGGGCAGTCAAGCCGACTTCAGCAAGTATCTGACTTTTACTGCCGAACAGATTGCCGACCTGGCCGGGTTCGCGCCCGAGGGCGCGCTGGTGGTTCCCCCCCAAGCGCGGGCCACAGCGGTCGTGCGGCAGGTGATGAGCGAGGCCGTCAAGTCGGTGCAGGCGCAGATGATTCACGAAGAGCGGGTGGACGTGGAAGCGATTGACTTGTACTTCCGGCCTGTGTACGCCTTTGAGTATGAGTGGGCGGCCAAGAACAAGAAGGTGATCGTGGAGTACGACGGGATGACCGGCGAGACGCGCACTGGCGGCAAGAAACTACAGGATCAGATCAAGAACCTGCTCACCCGTGACCTGCTCTTCGATGTCACCGCCGACGCGGTGGGGATGATTGTTCCCGGTGGAAGCATTGCGGTGAAGCTGGTGAAGGCGGTTGTAGACCGAGGGAAGTGAAACACCAAACTCCAAAGCTCAAACGTCAAACGTCATTCCGAGCCGTTCTTTGGCGAGGAATCTCTACCTGCAACCGTAGAGATTCCTCGCGCCTGCCCTGAGCAAAGCCGAAGGGTCGCTCGGAATGACGTTTTGTAGGCTCAGGAGCTAAACTGTGCGAACCGTTATTCAGCGTGTCTCTCGTGGTTCGGTCACCGTCGAAGGCAAGCGTGTGGCCGAAATTGGCAAAGGGCTGGTGATTCTTGTCGGCGCGGGCAGAGGCGACACACAGGAGCAGGCCGACTGGCTGGCCGAGAAGATTGCCAACCTGCGAATCTTTGAAGACGAGGCCGGGAAGATGAACCGCTCAGTGCTGGAAGTGGGCGGAAGCGCCATTGTCGTCTCGCAGTTCACGCTCTACGCCGACGCGCAAAGAGGGCGACGCCCGTCCTTCATTGACGCCGCCCCGCCAACCGAGGCCGAGCCGCTCGTGGATTATTTTGCCAAGCGACTACAGTTTTACGGCGTGCCCGTGCAAACCGGAATCTTTCGGGCGATGATGCTGGTGGAGATTCACAACGACGGGCCGGTGACGATCCTGTTGGACGGCTGATTCGCAAAACAAAGCAGAAGAGAATCATGGATCACTGAACTTGAGTTTTCCTTTTTATCCGCTTGCCAAGACGTGGTATCTCGGCAGCAAGAACGAGACCCTTGCCAGCTCTGTTAAACCGGCTTGTGAAGAGGTATCCCCAAAATAGAGATGCCTCTTCATAATTAGATGGCTCTACATTGACATTGCTTCGTATACTCTTATGCTTGTAATCATTGGACAGCCTTTAAGAAGTTTTTCTGCCTCATCAAGGCTGTCTGCATTAATTATGGAGTAGCCGGTTAATGACTCCATTCCGAGTGGCAATTCTTTGGTTCCGGAACGTGAGATTTCTCTTCCGGGTCCGAGGGGGCTGCCGCTATCAACTATCTTGTCACCAATTGATGCGAACCACTTGCCCCAGGCTTCCTGTATTTCCTGGGTAGGTGTTTCAAATCCGTAGTGGAAAAATACAAATTTCTTCATTTTTTCTTCTCCTTATTCTTGGTGGGTTCTCTGCTCAAATATTGAGCATAGTTTTCTAGGGTCTCTTCGTTGCTGCCCCAGTAAGTGTGATACTGCATTACCCAATCTTGAAGGCCACGTAATGATTCTCGGTTGAGTGTAAGAAAATTGGTTCGCCCGATTTTCTTGCGGATTAACATACCCCCTTTCTCAAGCACTTTTATGTGCTTATGAATTGCAGGTAAGGAGAGATTTCGCATAGAAGCTAACTGACTTATAGAGCAAGGTTGCAGACTTAAAACGTAAATGATCTCTCGTCTGTGTTTGTTGGCGAGAGCCTCAAAAGCATTGTCTAAATCTTGCGGGTTCTGATTATGGGCCATGATGCTTAACTTATAAGTTAAGTATAGCAGGACGATTGAATCTTGTCAAGTTGCTTAAATGTCGCCCTTTTATAATCCTGTGAGCCGGCCACTGCGTGCGCCTACTGGCTCCACCCAAACGGCGCTATCCACTTGCACGGCGGTCGCCCCGGCGACCAGCATGGCTTCAACATCATCTTTCGTATGCACGCCGCCCGCGCCAATGATTGGCAGGGCGGCTCCTGTTTTCAGTTCGCGGACAAGGCTCAACGTTTGCGGCAAGAGGGCCGGGCCGTAAAGCCGCCCGCTCACCCACTCACCATTGCGGCGCAACGTGCCACGCGGCGGCGCAGTCGCCGTCACCGCCTGCGCCCCAACCTTCTCGGCCAGGCGGGCAAAAGAGGATGCCCGCGCGCACGGCAGGCTGACGATGATCGGCTGGCGCGCAAGTTGAACTGCAGCCCGCATCATGGTTTCTGCTTCAGCCAGCGACTCGTGATCGCGAAAGCCGATCTCGATCCCCGCAACCGACTCCACCCGCTCTAACTTCTCCACACACGACGCCACTTCGTCGGCAGTGGTCGCCGCCACGTGAACGATGACCGGGCATCCTAATCCTTCCCATTTGTGTTCGTAGTCGCGGATTGCCGCCGAGAGGCCCGGGTTGGGTAGGCCGGTATGAATCAACGCGCCGCCGGGAAATGGAATGACGCCTTGCTCGTTGGCCGGCGAACGCGGGCGCAGGGTGAGCGAGTTGGTAATGAACGCGCCGAAACGCGAAAAATCAACGAGCGAGGCATACTCGTCGGCAAAGCCAAACGCGCTGCTGCCGGCGATGAGGGGTGAGGCCAGCGACAGGCCGATTTTGTGAGAGGGAGCGAGTTCAATGCTCAAGTAGTGGCAGTCAGTTACTTTGAACGAACCCCAGTCCGTCCCTGAAACTCCGCAAATAACGGCAATGATAATGTCCAAGTTCAGATTTGATATCAGGGTCGTCAAACGCCCGCGCATCGCGGCTAATGAAACACTTAACCTCTTCGGGGACATGCTGTTGCAAATCGGCGATGATAACGGCATAGATCACAGAGTCTTGCAACGATAAGTCGTGCTGGGTTCGATAGGCCAATGATTGCCGGAATCGGGCCTCAGTGAGATCGAGCGAACGTCCTGCCGCTAACAGGCGGTTGATTGTCGTCTCGAAGTTGTCCGTCTCACTCTTGTTAACCCTTAACATGTCGGGTAACAGAGACTCAAGGCCCGCCGCAACATATTGATGAGGCGCTGATCGTTGCAATTCTCTGAGTTGTTTACGGATAGACTCGTGAAGTTGCTGGCGCTCTTTGCTGCGCTGTTCAATCTTCCAGTGAGGCTCGTAGAGAGCCAGAGCAGGAAATGCGAGGTCTATTTTCTTTTCTTCTGCCAGTTGCAGAATGCTTTCAGCGGCAGGGGATTCTTCTTGTTCCAGCGCCTGCTCCAAAACGAAATTCGACTCTACATACACAATCATGGCACCGCCTCAGCCATGACTGTTGCCCCTCGGATCGCGCTCAAGAAACCAGAGTCGGCGAGAGTTTTCTCCGGCTCATCAACAGCTTCGCGCGACTTTTCGGCGAGATCAATTAGCCATTGTTGCACGAGCAATTCAAGCTCGGATCCTCTCAGCCTTTCACCAGCAGGCAGTTCAGGAAAGTAATGGGCAATAACGGCTGTCATCGGAAAAACAGAGGTCGGGGGGGCATCGAAAACTTCAGAAGCCGGCTCTTTCCAAAGAAATCCGTGATCCTGAGAAATAAGCAGGAAAAAAGGAGCGCGGCGAGCCAGGCCATAAGAAAGCAGGCTTTGGCGCAGAGCAGCAGCTTTCTCTGGGGTAAGGCTTTGAGAGTTCTTTATTTCTATTACCGCAATAGGAAGTCCATTGGGGCGCTCTATGAAAATGTCGGTTCTTTCTGCCATTTTATTTTCGCTCCTGAATTGGCCTGTATGCCCGCTAAAGGATACTACACAATCTTCGGTTGTGTAAGGAGGACTGACAATTCATCCCCTGGCGAGCCGAAGACTCGATGCAGGCTTTCGACGGCGAGCAGGCTCTCGCGCACGGTGACCGGGCGGCCCCACTCTTTTGAACGGCGGCGGACGAAGAGCGCGTTCTGCGTTTTGTGGCACAGGGCGGCGGCCTCTTTTTTGTCGAGCATGGCCGACACGTCAAGCACCAGATCGGCAGGGTCGTCGGCGTTGGCGAGGCGAGGGTAAGGATGGTCAGGGAAAGCGGCGGCGAAGGTGTAGAGTGCCGGATTCGCCGCGCCGGTTTCTTTGTGCAATGAGGCTACCGCCGCCAGCGCCATCTGATGGAGAAGCACGTGAGCCGGGTGGCCGTATTCGCCATTGGAGCCGTGGGTGAGCGCCACGTCAACTTTGAACTGCTTGATAGCGGCCACGATCTGCCCGGCCAGCATCGTCGGGTCGTGTTCGGGCGCGAAGAGTTTGTCCTCGGGGCCGACGACGGGATCGACGTAGCCCAGGAAGGTGAGGCTCTTGCCGCCCATCTTGCCCACCGCACACACCATCTCCTGCTCGCGCACGTCGCCCAAATGCTCACGGTCGGTCAGCGGCGGCTCGCCGAGTTCGCCGCCCTCGCCGCGCGTGAGGCAGGCCACGTGCACAGCGGCGCCCTTTGAGGCCAGCAGGGCCAGCGTGCCGCCGCACAACATCGTTTCGTCGTCAGGATGAGCAACCAAACACAGAACGTTCATGCTGAAATCTCAATCCACAGATTTCGCAGACGCTTCGCGCGCAGATGAAATCAAATCTGCGAGCATCTGCGTAATCTGCGGATAGTTACACTTCGAGTTCGGCCAAGCTGAAGAAGGGGCCGTCGAGGCAGGCCCACTTCCAGCCGCGCCCGGTCTTCACCGCGCAGGCGCCGCACGCGCCGAGG
>Ga0247727_10003471_pt1 | contig 34825 bp, 27 predicted proteins | sample WisWelCaveWW1625_FD_202498 | JGI IMG/M metagenome (GOLD analysis project Ga0247727, IMG submission 202498) | Biofilm microbial communities from Wishing Well Cave, Virginia, United States - WW16-25 | ecosystem: Environmental > Aquatic > Deep subsurface > Groundwater > Cave microbial mat | place...
GTCTCTACCAGTCGGGGGCGCGCTGATGTCGTATGCCGTGCTGCTGGTACTCATGCTGGTATGCTCCGCGTTCCTCTCCTGTGCCGAGACGGCGCTCATCGCGGTGAACAAGATCCGGTTGCACCATCTGGTCAACAGCGGGTCACGACGGGCGAAAATCGCCTATGATCTGGTGACGCACCTCGATCGATTGATTTCCACCATTCTCGTCAGCAACAACCTGGTCAACGTGGCATTCTCGTCCATTGTCGCGGCGCTGTGTGTTGCGGCATGGGGTGATGAGATAGGTATTGTGCTGGCAACAGTGATAGCCACCGCCGTCATCTTGATCTTCGGCGAGATCACGCCGAAACTCTTTGCGGCGCGTCATGCGGAGTTCGCCACCCTGTCGTTGGCGCGATCCATCTCGGTGTTGGTGTGGGTGATGCGGCCGATGGTTGGCATCTTCGGCGGGATCAGCAACGCGATACTGCGGGCGATCGGGGCTCCACCCGGCAGTCGAACGCCGCTGGTCACGGAAGAGGAGATCCGGCTGATGATTGAGTTGGGGCGGGAGAGTGGCGCCGTGTTGGAAGAGGAGCGGCGGCTCTTGCATCGGATTTTCGAGTTCGGCGATACCGTGGTGCGCACGGTGATGGTGCCGCGCGAGCTGGTGGTGGCAGTTGATGTGCAGGCCAGCCAGGATCAGCTGCTGGAGTTGCTGGTTGAGGAGGGGCATTCTCGCATCCCCGTCTTTCGCGGCGATCTCGATCACGTGTTGGGGGTGCTCTACGCGAGAGATATTCTGTATCTGTGGCGTGAGAAGCAGCTGATTGTCATTCCGGATTTGGTGCAGCCGGTGCCGTTCGTTGCTCCGTCCGACCGCGTGCATCGTGTGCTGCAGGAGTTTCAGCGGCGGCATGTGCAGATCGCGATCGTTCGCGAGGGGCAGCGGGTGGTGGGGTTGGTAACGCTTGAGGATCTGGTCGAGGAGATCATCGGCGAGATCGGCGATGATCCGCAGACTGGGCCGGTGGGGCAGGCCGGTGGATGAGGGGGGGCGATCGTGCCGCCAGTTCGCGCTCTCAGTGCTCGGTGCTTCCGGGCTTGTGTCCGACGAGTAAGGTAGGACATCGGGATAGGCCTTGACAGTCAAATTTTGCCTGTGCTAGGGTAGGACGTCCTGCAGATTTCTAGACGTGTTGAGTGAGTGGTTCAGAGCACGAAACATTGGCGGCGAAGCGACTCGAACGGGATGTTGATAGTTGATGAAGGGGAGGGCTCATGGAACAAGCGTATTGTGTGAAGTGTAAGGCGAAGAAGATGATGAAGGATGCGCAGAAAGTCACCATGAAGAACGGTCGCAATGCCATGAAGGGAAAGTGCCCCGACTGCGGGACGGGGATGTACAAGATCCTCGGCAAGTAACGACGCCGATATTGATTCGTTGAGCAGTGCATTGTGACGGCCGGCGTGTGAGCCGGTCGTCCGGCGAATAGGGGTGCTTGAGACAGCGTTGATCTGATGCAAGGAGCAGGCGTTTATCGAATCCTACACGAAAGCGTCCGCCGTGGTGCAGGCGGCGCAGGCCAAACAAGCCGCTGACATTGTGGTGTTGGATATGAAGTCGGTCTCTGCGGTGACCGACTTTTTCATTATTGCGAGCGGATCGTCCAATACGCACATTCGAGCCGTGGCAGAGCATATCGACCAGCAACTCTCGGCACGCGGTGTTGAGCTGTGGCATTACGAGGGGCTGGAGGGGGCGGCATGGGCGTTGCTTGACTACGGGGATGTCGTGGCTCACCTCTTCCATCCGTCGGCTCGCCGCTTCTACGATCTGGAGCGATTGTGGGGGGATGCGTCGCGGATCGAAATGCCGGCGGCGTCTTGAGGATCACGGAGAGTGCGCGTTCGTGATTGTGTGCGACGACCAGCAAAGACGACTGTTGACACGTGACGTTTGACTTTCGGCCGGTTGGGTTTGAAGGATCTAGTCAAAGGTCAAGAGTCGAAGGTCAAATGTCGCTGCTTGCAGTGATCATCAGCTGTGTATGAGTACTTGGGCACGTGAATTCATGAGGTGATCGGTGCAGTTGTTGCGTGCGGAAGATGGGTTGGCGCAGCTGTTGGCTCAGGTGATCCGTGAGCAGTGTCCGTTGGATGGTGCGGACGCCGTGCCGCCGATCATCTTCGATGTGCCCAAGCACATGGAATTTGGTGATCTGACGACCAACATTGCGATGCGCCTGGCGCCGCAGCTCAAGCAGCCGCCGGTCAAGGTGGCAGAGTCGTTGATCGCTGCGGCCCGGCAACGTTTGGGGGCGGTTGGGTTGGAGGGGGTGGTCGATCGGTTGGATGTGAAGCCGCCCGGCTTCATCAATATCGCGTTCAGTCATCAGGGATTGGTGGGGGAGTTGCAGGCGATCCGCCGGGAGCGCGAGGGGTATGGAGCGGTGCCGTTGGGGAGCGGCAAGCGGATGCTGATCGAGTTCGTGAGCTCCAATCCCACAGGTCCGCTGAGCATCGCGCACGGACGGCAGGCGGCGTTCGGCGACGCGTTGGCGCGGGTGGCCGCGTTCTGCGGTTATCAGGCGGCGCGGGAGTATTACGTCAATGATGAAGGACGGCAGATCACGCTGCTGGGACGCTCGATCGAGGCGCGGTGCCGTCAGCTGCGGGGTGAGGCGGCGGAGGTGCCGGAGGATGGGTATCGGGGAGAGTATCTGCTGGATGTGGCGAAACGGTTGCCGGCGGAGGCGGCGTCGTGGCTGAGCGCTGCCGATGGCACGTTGCGCTTCGCTCGGTTCGGTATCGAGGAGATGCTACGCGAGACGAAGGAGGATCTGGAGCGGTTTGGTGTGCGCTTCGACACCTGGTTTGAGCAATCGGGTTTGATGCGATCGGGGCGTCTGACGTCAGCGCTTGATCGGTTGAAGCAGCAGGGATTGCTCTTTGAGGACGAAGGGGCGTGGTGGTTCCGCTCCACGGCGTTCGGTGATGACAAGGATCGTGTCGTGATCAAGCAGGGTGGGGAGTACACATATCTCTCATCGGACATCGCCTATCATCAGGAGAAGTACGAGCGGGGATTTGATCAGATTATCGATATCTGGGGACCCGATCATCACGGGTATATTGCTCGGGTGCGTGCGTCGATCGAAGCGTTGGGACATGATCCAGCGCGGTTTCATGTGTTGATCGTGCAGCTGACGACGCTCTTTCGGGACGGGCAGCCGGTGCGGATGTCAACGCGTGCCGGAGAGTTGGTGACGCTCAAGGAGCTGGTCGATGAGGTCGGTGTGGATGCCGCTCGATTCTTCTTCCTGATGCGCAAGGCCGACAGCCATCTCGATTTTGACCTGAAACTGGCGACGGAGCAGTCTCCGGAGAATCCGGTGTATTACATTCAGTATGCGCACGCCAGAATAGCCAGCATCATGCGGTTCAGCCGGAACGCTTCTTCGCAGAGTCATGGTCAGCAGCCATCGGACGTCGTCGAGGCGCCGAGACTTGAGCTGTTGCAGGCGGTGGAGGAGCAGGAGCTGATGCGGCTGCTCTGCCGTTTCCCGCATGTGGTGCGGGGAGCGTGTCGAGCGCTCGAGCCGTATTATGTGACGGCGTACTTGCAGGAGTTGGCGGCCAGTTTTCACCGGTTCTACACGCGACACCGGGTGGTGACGGATGATGTCGCGCGGACGGCGGCGCGGTTGGTGCTCATCGATGCGTTGCGGGTGGTGTTGGCCAATGGGTTGGGGTTGTTGGGCGTCGGCGTGCCGGAGCGGATGGGGCGGGCGGACGAGCAGCCGGAGCCTCAGGCAGCCGACGGTCGTTGATTCATTCGTTTCCTCACCGTCGCGGCAATCCGGCGCGCGGCGTTGTGCATTTCCAGTGATATTGATGCCATAACCTGCCGCATGATATCCGCCCTTGGCGACAAACATGTCTGAGATAGCAGAAAAGTCATCTTCAGTTTTTGAAACGTTGGAGCTGCACGTTGGGCAGACGATCGATCTGATGATTGTGGTCCAGCGGTTGCACCATCTCGGGTTTCGCCGCGTCGGGAGCGTGGGCGCTGCCGGTGACTACGCGGTGCGCGGCGGCATCCTCGATATCTTTCCCCCCGCCTTTGAATGTCCCGTGCGCATCGAGTTTGATGGCGAAACGATCGCGTCCATTCGTGGCGTGGTGCTTGAAACCGGCGAGGCGTTTGAGACGCATCAGGCGGTGTTGATCCTGCCGATCCATGGCGCGCGCGTGCGTCCGGATGCCGCGATTGCGCCGGCACCTTGGCGGCCGGGCGGTGGTGACGAGCTGCCGATCGCTCCATTTCTCGACCTCCGGCCGGGGGATCTGGCGGTGCACAGTGTCCACGGGATCGCCCGTTATCACGGGATGGAGCGGATCGCCACCCCGTCCGGTGTCAGCGATCATCTCGCGCTCGAATTTTCGGATGGCGATCGCCTCTACGTGCCGACCGCGCAGTCGCATCTGGTGCAGCGTTACGTCGGGGTTGAGGGGCGGCCGCCGGTGTTGTCGCGGCTCGGCTCGAACCTCTGGCAGCGGACGAAGGAGCGGGTGCGTCAGGGGGTGCGGGCGGTGGCGCGTGAGTTGCTGCAGATGCAAGCGGCGCGCGTGACGCTGGAGGGGCATGCGTTTGGGCCGGACACCGAGTGGCAGACGGCGTTCGAGCGGCGGTTTCCGTATGTTGAGACGCTGGATCAACGCCAGGCGATCGAGGCGGTGAAGCATGATATGGAGGCGCCCAAGCCGATGGATCGCCTCATCTGTGGCGACGTCGGCTATGGCAAGACGGAGGTGGCGTTGCGCGCAGCGTTCAAGGCAGTGATGGGAGGCCGTCAGGCCGCCATGCTGGTGCCAACGACCATTCTGGCGGAGCAGCATTACCACACGTTCTCCCAGCGGATGCGCGACTTTCCGGTAACGATCCGGATGCTCAGCCGCTTCCAGAGCGCGCGGCAGCAGGCGGAGGTGGTCAGCGGCTTGCGCAGCGGTGCGGTGGACATCGTCATCGGGACGCATCGGCTGCTGAGCGGCGATGTCCGGTTTAAGGAGCTGGGGCTGGTGGTCATTGACGAGGAGCAGCGGTTCGGCGTGCGGCATAAGGAACAGCTCAAGCGATTCCGGTTGCTGGCTGATGTGTTGACGATGACGGCGACGCCGATCCCGCGGACGTTGTACATGGCGCTCATGGGCGCACGCGATCTGTCGATGATCGCGACGCCACCGGAGCGTCGCCTGCCGGTCGAGACGCGTGTCTGCGAGTATCTCGATGAGGTGGTGCGCGAGGCGATCGAGCGGGAGTTGGCGCGTGGCGGGCAGACGTTTATCGTGCACTATCGCGTCCAGGGGATCGAGGGGGTTGCGCGCCGGATCGCCAAGTTGGTGCCGAAAGCGAGGATCGGGCTGGCGCATGGGCAAATGCCATCGCGGCAGTTGGAGCGGGTGATGCTACAGTTTATCCGCGGGCAGATCGATGTGCTGATCTCGACCACGATCGTTGAGTCGGGAATCGACATTCCCAACGCCAATACGTTGATCGTGTTGCGGGCGGAGACGTTTGGCCTGGCGGATCTCTACCAGCTGCGCGGGCGAGTGGGGCGATTTACGCAACAGGCGTATACTTATTGTATGATTCCGGCTGGGTGGGTGTTGTCGAGCGATGCGAAGAAGCGTCTGGCGGCGCTCGAGGAGCATGCGGCGCTGGGATCCGGCTTCAAGATTGCGATGGAGGATTTGCAAATCCGCGGCGCCGGCAACCTGCTGGGCGAGGAGCAGCATGGGCATATCATGGCGGTTGGTTTCGATCTTTACTGCCGCTTGTTGCGGGAGGCGGTGACGCAGGTGCAGAGTCGTCCGTCGAGCACGGCGCGCTTGCCTAAGGATGCAGCATCGTTACATGGAGCAGTGCCGACACATCGTCGGGGAGCAGTGAGAAGTGTGGCATGAGAGCGATTGGTTGGTTTGCACGCGGGATTGACCTGGAGGAGCGTATGAGGATGGCACGGGTTGTAGCGATGGGTGTGATCGTGGCGGCGTGGAGTGTGGGGCGGGCCGATGCCGAGATGCTCGACCAGATGGTCGCCGTGGTGAACGATGAGGTGGTGACACAGCGTGATTTGGACGAGGCGATCAACCCGTATCGTCAACAGCTGGAGGAGCAGTATAGCGGTGACGAGCTGGTACAGCGGTTGGAGGAGCTGCATCGAGCGATGCTCGAGACGCTGATCGAGGATCGGCTGATTCTGTCGGAGGCGAAGCGGCTGGAGTTGCCGGTGACCGATGAAGAGGTCGAGGAGCGGATGCAGGAGGTGCGCCGGCAGTTTGATTCGGATCGGGCGTTTGAGGTGGCGATGGCTGCCGAGGGTGTCACGATGGAGCGATTGCGGCAAATCTATCGCAGCCAGGTGCTGACGCGCAAGGCGGTGGAGCTTGAGGTCAGGAGGCGTGTAACGGTGCAGCCGGCGGAGATTGCGGCGTATTATCAGGAGCATATCAGTCAGTTCCAGAAGCCGGCGCGTGTGCACGTCAGCAATATATTGATTCGTATCGGTGACGGCGTGGATGCGGCGCAGGCGAAAGCCAAGGCGGAGGAGATACTGGCGAAGCTGCAGACCGGAGCGGCGTTTGGCGAGTTGGCGAAGGAGTATTCACAGGGGCCGAGAGCGGAAGAGGGTGGGGATCTGGGGTTTGTGCCGGTGGGGCACATGCTGCCGGCGCTTGAAGCGGTGATCGCCCAGGTGGAGCCGGGCGGGTTCGCGCCGGTGATCGAGACGGAAGCGGGATGCTATATCGTTATGGTGCATGAGCGAAAGCATGAAGAGGCGCCACCGCTGGAGGAGGTACAGCAGCAGATCGAGCAGCTGCTCCGGCGTCAGAAGTTTGAGGAGCGGCTGCAGACATGGTTGCAGAAACTGCGGGGGAAGGCGTACATCTCGATGCCGGAGTGGGCTGGCGCGTCGTAAGCGTCGTTCGTGACGCGTGAAGCGTGAAGCGTGAAAGCAAAACCTCTTGGCGTTTTACGAACGACGCTTCACGGGAGTTGAGACGCTTCACGAACGACGAACGTCCGTTGTGTTTAAGGTGGGGTTGTGATGTCAAAGTCATCGCCGAAGCTGAAACAGAATGTTAGAGGTCGTCGGGATCTGCCGAGGATCGTGGTGACGATGGGTGATCCGGCGGGGATCGGCCCGGAGATCGTGCTCAGAGCGATAGTGTCCGAGCCGGTGCGATCGATGGCGTCATGCCGTGTCGTGGGCGATCTCCCATGGCTGGAGCGGTGGAATCATCGGCTCAGAGCAGGGGCTCGGATTGTGCCGGCGGGCGTCGTTGACGAGTCATCGCCGGAGGTTGTGCCGGTGCATCATGTTCCTGCGTTGGGCGCTCGCGGGGTGGCGGTCGGGCGGGTGAGCGCCGCGGCCGGGAGGGCGGCGCTCGCGTACCTGGATGCGGCGTTGGGGTTGTTGAGGGATGGCGATGCTGATGCGTTGGTGACCGCGCCAGTCAGCAAAGAGGCGGTGGTGCGGGCGGGTGTTCGATTCGTTGGTCACACGGAGCACCTTGCGGAGGCGACCAATACCAAGCGTGTGGCGATGATGTTTGTGGGAGGTCTGTTCCGGCTGGTGTTGGTGACGCGGCATGTGCCGCTCGCCGAGGTGTCGCAGCAGCTGACGCCGCGTCGGCTGCGGGATGCGGCGGAGTTGCTGGCGCAGGCGCTGGTACGATATTTTGGATGTCGGAGGCCCCGGATCGCCGTCTGCGGTCTCAATCCGCACGCCGGTGAAGCGGGGGCGATGGGGCATGAGGAGCAGCGAGTGATCGAGCCGGTGCTGCGGCGATTGCGCGCGCAAGGGTGGCGGTTGGAGGGGCCGATGGCCTCGGACGCGCTCTTCTACAATGCGTATCGCGGTGAGTATGACGGGATTGTTTGCATGTATCATGATCAGGCGCTGATTCCGCTCAAGATGGCGTTTCGCGATATCGGGATCAACGTCACGCTCGGCTTGCCGTTTGTACGCACGTCGCCGGATCATGGGACGGCGTTCGACATCGCCGGGAAGGGAGTTGCCGATCCATTGTCGATGATGGAGGCGATTCGCTTGGCGGCGCGCATGGTGGTGGCTACCCGCGGTGCCCGCTGACGATGCTGACGCGGCAGGCGGTGACGCGGTGGCTGCGGGAGCAGGAGATTCGGCCGCAGCGGCGGATGGGGCAGAATTTCCTCGTTGATCCGCAGGTCGCGGCGCGGATCGTCAACGAGGCGGCGTCCGAGGGTTCGCCGTGTGTGGTGGAGATCGGCGCCGGACTCGGTGCGTTGACCGAGGTGCTGGCGCAGCGGTTTGATTCTGTGGTGGCGATCGAGTGCGATCGTCGGTTGGCGGAGCAGTTGAAGAAGACGTTTGGCGACCGGCCCGGCGTGCGCGTGGTGTGCGCTGATGTACGCCGTGTGCGTTTGCAGGAGCTGCTGGAGCGATCAGCGATCGGTACGGCGGACGGGAGCGAACCGTCTCGGGCGGTCATCGTCGGCAACTTGCCGTACTCGATCACCACGCCGATCCTCGAATGGTTGATTGAGCAGCGGCTGTGGGTGCATCGGGCGTACCTGACGATGCAGCGCGAGGTTGCCGAGCGGGTGTGTGCTGCGCCCGGTGGTCGTGTGTACGGTCGTCTGAGCTGCTTCCTGCAGTATCGATTCCGTGCCGAGCCGGTGCTGCAGATCCCGCCGCACGCGTTCTACCCGGAGCCGCAGGTCGAATCGTCGTGCGTCCGTTTTGAGCCATATGCGGTGCCGGTGGTGGCTGTGGTCGATGAGGCGGCGTTGTTCCGTGTGATTCACGCTGCGTTCGGCCAGCGGCGCAAGACGTTGCTTAACGCGCTCTCAGCCGGTTGTCAGTTGCCGCGTCAGCAGGTGGAGCAGGCGTTGGTTGCTGCTGCGATCGATCCGTCCAGACGCGCCGAGACATTGTCGCTGCCGGAGTTTGCCCGGTTGACGGAGTGTCTGCATCCGGTTTGTCAGTGAGGCCGTCCGCAGTATTTTGTGGCGAACTATTGTCTAGGTGGTTGTTACATGATACATTTTAAACTAGCTTAGAATCTAGAAGCGATTCCTATGACAAACACTTGTTTGAACAATGCCGATGGGATTCAAGCGTAAGGGATATCATTTGCTTGGGTTGCGTGCGATCGCAATCGTGCTGATCCAGCTCCTTTGTCTGCCACCACCCGATCTTCTGGCGCAATCCTCACCCAAGTCAGTCTTCGCTACCAAGCAGGCCTCCCACGAGACCGTCCGTCAACGCAATCTCCGGGAACTGGACGCCAAACAAGGGATGTTGGGGCGGAAGGACAAGGAGCAAGGACAGGGAACCACACCAGCCGTCAAACCCCAAGGCCCTCTCAGTCTGGCGGCGTTGCAGGATCTCTCAGCCATCAGTGTGCCACCCGAAGATGGGCAGATCCTCGAAGTCTGGTCACCATCCCACAGGGGGGGGCAGCCGTCCAGTCCCACCGTCATCTTGCTACAAGATCTTCATACGCAAGCGGAGGCGCAGCAGGCGGAAGGCCGAATCCTCCAGCACCTCCACAAAACGTATAACCTCAAACTGGTGGCGGCCGAAGGCGCTGAGGGGCCTTTTGCTATCGAGTTCTTCAAGCGCTTTCCGGAGGATACCCAGCTCCGCGCCGACGTGGCCAAGACGTTTCTGGCAGCCGGAGAACTCACCGGCCACGAGTATGCGATCATCACCGAGCAGCTGCCGATCGCGGTCGTCGGCGTGGAGGACATGACCCTTCACGCCGAGAACACCGAAGCGTACCGCCAGGTCTTGGACGTGGCACCCGCCGCGCAGGCAGCGATCGCCCGAGTTCAGCAAGCGCTCGCGGCGTTGGAGCCGAAACTGTATCCAGCACCGTTGCAAGCGCTACGCGCCCACGTCGAGCAGTTTCAGGGGGGCGCGTTGGCGATGCCAGAGTATGTAGGGTATGTGTCGAAGCTCGCGCAGCACCACGGCGTGTCAATGGAGACCGTCGCACCCAACCTCGTCCGGTTCAAGCAACTCCAGACGATGGAGTCCTCCATCAACCGCGATCAGGTGCAGGCGGAGCTGCGGCAGTTGCTCTCGGCGTTGTCTGCTCAACTCCAAGGCGGTGGATCGCAGCCGCTCGCCCAGGAGCTAGAGATCCTGACGGGTCAGTTGCAACGCCAGGCGATTGCCCCAGCGTACTGCTACCCTCGGTTGATGGCGCTGGCGCGGGAGGCGCAGCTCGATCTGACCGGGTACGCCAGCGTCGTCGCCTTTGCCGCTTATCTGGGACTGACGCAGCAGCTGCAGCACCACCGGCTCCTGCCGGAGCTAGAGTCACTGGAGTGGGCGCTCAGTGAGCGCCTCGCTGGTTCCAACGACGCCAAGACGCTCGCCATGCTGGTGCATCACGCCCAGTTGCTGCATGACCTCTTCAGTCTGAAGCTCACGCCCGATCAGGTGCTGTACGTCCAGCAACATCGTGACGAATTCGTGTTACCAACCTTCAAGACGTTCCTCGATGAGCAGCTGCCGCGCCACAGCATTGAGCTGTTCGTTGATTATCCTCAGCAGCTGGTGGATGCGCACCTCCCGTTGGTCGAACGCTTCTACGAGCTGGCGCATCGACGCGATCAGACCCTCGTGACCAACACCCTTGCGTTGGTGCAAGGCCGTGAGGCGCTCCCAGTGAAGCGTGAACGTGAAGCAGTTGGAATGTCATCCGTTACCGTTGGTCGCCAGGCTCGGCCTACCACGGACGACGAGCGACGAACGACGAATAACGGACGTGCGGAGGCCGTCCTCCTCGTGGCCGGTGGGTTCCACACGCCTGGTGTCACCGCGTTGTTGCGCGAGCGCCAGATCCCCTACGTGGTCGTCACCCCCACCGCGGCGGGTGAGTTGGATGAGGCGCTGTACCACCGCCTCATCCGCGGCCAGCGGTCAACCTTGGACGAGCTGTTAAGGATAGGCCAGCAGCAGGGGTTTGTGACTCCTTCTCTGAAGCCAGGGCTCTTGCAATCTGACGTGAGCAACGGCACAGCCACTCGCAACGCCCTCCCTACCGCGCTGGGGATGTTCTTCTTGGCGTTTCTGTATGTGTCGTTGCGAGCGGCCACCGGCGCGGAGCTGGCGAGCCCCGAGTTGCTGGCTCAGGCCCAAAGTTTGCTCGATCAGACGCTGGCGCTGGCGACGGAAGTCGGCGTCAGCCCCGAGCATCTCGAGCACCTCTCCGCCAGCGTCCAGCAGGCGTTTGAACAGTTGCAGCACGCGATGACTCAGGTGCAGGAGCAGGGGGGCAATGCCCACCAGGTACTTCAGCCAGCCATCGACCATCTGCAGACCGCGCTCAACCAATTCCAGCAGACAGGGGTTGAGAGTCAACTGGGCACCAAGCTGGCAGAGTTGGGGAGCAGTAGTGCGATGGTGCTCAACACGAAGATGAATCGGCGTCGCTTCCTGACGACCGTTGGGGGAGTCTTCGGCTTGGGAGTAGCAGCAACGATCCTGGCCAAGCTTGGGTTAACGTGGCTGCTGCCAGACGGGGAAGAGCGTCGCGCATCAGCCACGACGGTAGGAGAGCAGCATACACAGGAACAGGCATGGTTTGCGAAGGCTTTTGAGGGTTCCTCGATTCCCGCCACCGAGCCGCACGAGGCTCGTGACCATACGGCCCGCTACCACTACCAGCGCCTGATCGATGAGCTCTATGGTGAGGAGGGCCGGAATGCCCCACAGGTACTGCAGACGTTGTCTCACGTCCGCGTCTATGGCGGGCAGGAGATTGCTCAGCTGCAACGGTCGGCTGCGGCTCCTGTGCTGGAGTTCGGGACGATGGGTTATTCTGGTTACGCCGCCGACTTCGCCGCCAACGCGCGCGATCATCTGGCGTTGCGAGTAGCGATGGTTGAGCACTACCTCGACTTCGCCCTGGCCCCTCCTGGATTGAGCCGAGGCTATGCCGTCGGGGTGCTCCGCTCACTAGCGGGGGAGTTCGTCACCTTGGGGCAGGGCGCATATGACGCGGCTCAGCGGTTAGACGTGGGCATCACGCTGCCAGAGATCCTCAAGACGTTAACCCGCGCAAACGCGATCGACCGGTATCTGGAGGCGGTGGAGACGTTGTTGACCTCCTGGAAATCCCGGGAATCTGAGGTGGGAATCGTGCAGGAGATTGAGCAGGGTATCGCAGACGTGCAGCAGATGCGGGCGACGTGGAAGGAATTCCTCCAGCAACGATCACAACGTCTAGCCGAGCAGCGTCCCGATCAGACGCAGCCGGCAGGCATTGAAGAAGATGTTTCACTCACCGCTGAGCAACTGGCGTTCACCACGTGGTTTGATCCACAAACAGGCGTCGTGTGGTCGGAGTCACGGGGAGAGGAAGTCACGCGCGACGCGACGACTTTGTACAGCACTCGGATCGTCGAGCCGGGGCTCGACTGGGTCGAGCGTCGCTTGGAGGTGGAGCTGGAACGGGGAACGTCACGACCGCGCGGGGTGAACGATGTGCTGACCGCCGCCGGTGCAGAAGGGCCAGCGGCGATTGGGTTGTTGATGGTGTTTGGCAATCGGTTCCTGGGACTCTTGCAGTACGTGGCAACCGGCAAGGTTCGGTTCTCCCTGTTTGATAGCGGGGCCATCGAGCGCGCTGAGCGATCGGTCGGGAACGACGTGCGCCATCGGAACGTCGCCGATGCGTTTCATGGTTGGGTCTATCGCGGTACTGACGAAGAGCTCCCGCTCCAGTTGAGAGACGTGGTTGGCGTGTTAGAGGGTGAACAAGTCTTCACCAATCAGCAGCGGGCTGCCTACCGTGCCGTCGCCAACACGGAAGAATCCGGTCGGAAAGTGCTCACCTATGAGTCGTATCCGTTGCTAGGGCTCCAGCAGGCTCGGACGATATGGCAAGCGGTCGAGCAGGCGGGGCTGGACATCAAGTGGTTGGAAGTCCAGATGTATGATCCCAGCAGCAGCCAAAGGATCGGTGGCCAAGCGTGGATGGAATCGGGCGCGGTGAGCGGTGGAGAGATCCTCGAGTTGGGACCCGACTCCTTCTTGGCGGCGTGGTCTGACGCGGAGCCGTTTGTTAACGCGCTGATGGGTCGGGTGTCAGAGACGAAGCGCCAGCAGATCCGAGGGATTCAGTTCAACTTCACGCGTGAGCGGAGCGCTCTCAGCGCTCCGCTCACGAGGACCAATGACCAAGGTCAGGAGGAGCAGGTACGGGTGCTGATCATCGGGCGTGATCTCTTCTCGATACCGCTGGACACCAAATCGATGGAAGATCGTCTGCTCCAGCCGCTGCGTGAGAAGGGTGTCTTGAAGAAGGGAGGCTTCATACCCCTCTTGCCGCCGAAACAGCTCAAGCAACTGCTCCAAGAACCGAGCAGTCAACCTGATCAGAAGAGAGAACCGGATAGCATTCAACGCACGAGTCAGACGTTGGCGGCTGCGACCGAACAGTCGCAAACGCCGCCTAGTACTGTCAGCGCGGCTGCTACGCCGCTCACGCCTGTCCAAGGCATGGGCCCGGGCTTCAATCCGCTGGCCGCTGGGTTCCATCAGGATGTCCGCGATGAGGGGCGCACGGCTCCGGTGGTGATCGCAGAGCAGAAAGCCGATCAGCCAGCTCAGGTTAGTAGACAACGTGATTCAGCCACGGGCACGCACGATGAGCGATGGACGAAGGTGAGCAAGGCTGTGGTCTTGGCGTACAGCGATGTGCTGCAGAGTCCAACGCTGAACGCCGACGAACTGAAGACTGCGGTCATGCAGGCGACCGACGCCGATCCGCAGAGTGCGCGTCCGGAAGCGTTCGTCGTACTTAGTGAGAACGACAATACAGCACCGAACCGATTGGCGCTGGTAGCTCGAGGCTTCATGCCGGTGACGGCTGCCGAGCTCCGCAGCTACCAGAGTATTGCGATCAAGCTCTTCTTTGGCACGGCGGGGGTTAAGGAATTCCGATCCTTTGCCTTTGAACCGAACTCGCCGATCCTCTTCACGGTGCAGAACCTCAACGCCTTGACCACCTCCATGTTTGAAGAGCTCCTGCGTGAGCGATTGCGGTTGGAGAACTTCGATCCCGAGAAGTTCCAGGTCGCCGCCAGCCGCGCATAACGCCTCGTGGTGCGCTTGATCTTTCAGCGTGCATCTATAGCTCAAGTGCATGGGTAATCAGCGGGCGTTTTCGGGTTTCCACGTTGGCGATGGTTTGATTCTGCAGGAGGGTTGCGGATTGACAGGCGCCCAGTCGACGGATACGATAACGCCATCCATGAAAGAGGTTGCTGAGCTTCTTGAGGCGATGAAAGCTGCTGGTGTGATCTGTGACTACGCGGTGTTTGGCGCTATCGCTCAGATGCGGTACACCGAACCAGTGGCAACGTTGGACGCGGACATCTTGGTTCTGCTGCCTGAAGCGTCGGGCTTGGATGTTCTTGCTCCGATCTACCGTTACTGTGAAGCTCGGGGATATACACCGCAGGGGGAAGCGATGCGCGTGGGCGACTGGCCCGTTCAGTTTATTCCGGCGTTCGATATGCTCACCGAGGAGGCGGTTCGAGAGGCAGAGGTCGGTGAGGTGGAAGGGATCCCGTTGCGCGTGGTGGGTGCGGCGCACTTGGCGGTGATCGCTCTGAGCGTCGGTCGCCCCAAGGATCACCTGCGCATCCTATCGTTGCTTGATGCAGGTTCAGTGCGAGCTGAAACAATTGTAGCGCTCGCGGCGCGCCATGGTTTTTCCGAGCGGTGGCGTCTCTTCCAGCGGAGGCATTTGGGTGGTTGATATCGGAGCGCTCAAGCATGCGTTGGAGCGTCAAAGCCGGTGGCAGCATGCTCGTGCGCAGCTGTCGTGGTCCGAGAAGCTGCGGATGGCGGAGGTCCTGCGTAGCGCGGCGCTGGCGCTGGGGCCTAAGCGCAGCAGGCAGCGCCGACCATCGATCGATGCAGTTCCTTCGGAATGAAGAAGCCTCGCGTCTTTGTTCTTGAACGGTGCCTGCGCAGACTCTACGTAGGGCGAATGCCTCAGTGGTTAAACCATAGCCATGACCGAAGGCTTCTTTCACAAGCAGCTTCGATTTTGAGAACTCCGATCCAGAGATGTACCAGCTTGCCGCTAGTCGCGCGTAGTCACTGCTTCCTTCCAGCCAGCGGGCTCTCAGGTCGTTCCTTCTCAGCGGTTGCCAGTTGCTGAACACTCTCGCTTCACCAGCGAGGGCTTACGCACCTCGTTATTCCACTCTGTTATTCCGCGCGCGTTGACGCTCTCTACCGATCGTGGTAGGATCAATCGCCATGAGGGGTTACGATCATGCCGATTAACGCCGATCAGGTCCGCCATGTGGCGCGGTTGTCCCGCATCGCGTTGACTCCGCAGGAAACAGAGCGTTTTACCCAGCAGCTCGATCAGATCTTGGAGTACGTCCGTCAGTTGCAGCGACTCGATACGACACGGGTGGAGCCGGCCTTCCATGTGTTGCCGATGATGAATGTCATGCGAGAGGATCGGCGCGCAGCATCGCTGCCGGCGGAAGCGGTCGCGCAGTTGGCGCCGGATCATCAAGGATCGTTCGTGCGCGTGCCGCTGGTCGTGGATGATGGGACGTAAACGATTGTGACTGGCGGACCGGAGCTGATCTGGAGCGAGGCGGCGGCGTTGGTGGCGCAGTTGCGCACCGGGCGTTTGCAGCCGTTGGATGTGACAAGCTCCCTGCTCGACCATATCCGTCTTGTTGAGCCATCGCTTCATGCCTATGTCCGTCTGCACGATGATGCTGAGGCGGCAGCGCGCGCGCTCGGCAGCTCGCCCAATGGTCACTCGCTGTGGGGCCTCCCGGTCGCCATCAAAGATAATATCTGCATTCAGGGGAAACCGACCACCTGCGCTTCCAAGATCCTCGACGGTTTTGTGCCTCCGTATAGCGCAACGGTCGTGGAGCGGTTGCGCGCGGCGGGTGCCGTGATCGTCGGACAGACGAATATGGATGAGTTTGCGTTCGGCTCGTCAACCGAGACATCGTGCTACGGCATCACGCGCAATCCGTGGGACACGGAGCGGATTCCTGGCGGGTCCAGCGGCGGCTCGGCGGCGGCCGTGGCGGCGGGCGAAGCGTTTGTGGCGTTGGGGAGTGATACCGGCGGCTCCATCCGGCAGCCCGCGGCGCTCTGCGGCGTCACGGGGATCAAGCCGACGTACGGCCGCGTCTCCCGGTATGGTCTGATCGCGTTCGGTTCGTCGCTCGATCAGATCGGGCCGATCGCCCGGAGCGTGGCGGATGTCGCGCTGGTGCTGCAGGTGATTGCGGGGCATGATCCGAAGGACGCGACCTCCGCCGATGTGCCGGTGCCGGACTACAGCCGGTCGCTCGTGGATGATGTGCGTGGCATGCGACTCGGTATTCCGCGCGAGTATTTCGTCAGCGGCGGGATCGATCCGGAGGTTGAGGCGGCGGTGCGTGCGGCGATTGATCAGTTGGTTGCGCTGGGGGCGACGGCGGTGCCGATCTCGCTGCCGCATACCGAGTACGCCATCAGCATCTACTATCTGACGGCGACGGCGGAGGCGAGTTCCAACCTGTCGCGGTTTGACGGGATTCAGTACGGCTTCCGCGCTAAGAGCAAGGCCGCAGGCAAGAAGGGTGGCGACTTGCTGGCGTTATACGAGCAGACACGGGATCAGGGCTTTGGCGACGAGGCGAAGCGGCGGATGCTGCTGGGCACCTACGCGTTGAGCGCTGGCTACTATGATGCGTACTACCTGAAGGCGCAGCAGGTGCGGGCGCTCGTCAAACGGGATTTCGAGCAGGCGTTTCAGGCGTGTGACTGCATTGTGACGCCGACCACGCCGACCGCAGCGTTCAAGATCGGCGAGAAGATGAGTGATCCGCTCAGCATGTATCTTTCCGACATCTACACGATCTCGGCGAATCTGGCTGGCGTGCCGGCGATGTCGCTGCCGTGCGGGATGACGCGCAGCGGGCTGCCGATCGGGCTGCAGCTGTCGGCGAAGCCGTTTGATGAGTCGGCGCTCTTCCGCGTCGGCCATACGTATCAGCGGCATACCGACTGGCATGCGCGTCGGCCGCCGCTTGCTAATTCGGACACAAGATTCAAGACGCAAGACGCAAGGAGAGGTAAATCCAGTGGATGATCTTGATCTTCCTTGTGTCTTGCGTCTTGTATCTTGTGTCCGCAGTTGGTGTATGCATGGTTAACACGCGTTACGAACCGGTCATCGGACTCGAGGTGCATGTACAGCTGGCGACGCAGACCAAGGCGTTCTGTGGTTGCAACACTACGTTCGGTCAGCCGCCGAACACCGCCGTGTGCCCCGTCTGTCTGGGGTTGCCGGGGAGCTTGCCGGTGCTCAATCAGCAGGTCGTGACGTTTGCGGCGCGCGTGGCGCTGGCGCTGAACTGTGAGATTCAGCCGAAGACGAAGTTTGACCGGAAGCATTATTTCTATCCTGATCTGCCGAAGAACTTCCAGATCTCACAGTACGACGAGCCGTTCTGCCGTAACGGTTGGCTGGAGGTGGAGCTGGATGGCGTGGCGAGAAAGATCCCGGTGTTGCGCGTGCATATGGAGGAGGATGCCGGGAAACTGCTGCATGACCCGCGCGGCGGTGTGAGTCTGGTCGACTACAACCGGACCGGTATGCCGCTCTTGGAGATCGTCACTGAGCCGGCGATCCAGTCGCCGGAGGAGGCGCAGGCGTATCTGGTGCATCTCAAGTCGATCCTGCGGTACCTCGAGGTCTCCGAGTGCAACATGGAGCAGGGGAGTCTCCGGTGCGACGCGAATGTCTCGATCCGACCGGTCGGCACCACGACGCTCGGCACCAAGGCGGAGATCAAAAATCTCAATTCGTTCAAGGCGGTAAAAGAGGCGCTGGCGTTTGAGATTCAGCGGCAGACGCAGCAGCTGGGTCGCGGCGAGCGGATCGTGCAGGAGACGCGGCTCTGGGACGCTGATCGCAGCGTGACGATGCCGATGCGCTCCAAGGAGGAGGCACACGACTATCGCTACTTTCCCGAGCCGGATTTGCCGCCGCTGGCGCTGGGCGCCGAGGCGATCGAGGCGGTGCGTCGGGCGATGCCGGAACTGCTGGCGCAGAAGCGTCAGCGTTTTGTCGAGCAATATGAGCTGTCGGCGTACGATGCCGATGTGCTGACGCAGGAGGCATCGCTGGCGGCGTATTTCGAGATGGCGGTGGCGGCTTGTCCGACGCAGTGGAGCTCCGCAGATCATGCTGTGGCTTCTGATCCAACCCGTGCCTGCGGAGCGACATCCCGATCCTCAGTGTCTCAGGTGCCGGCCGGGAGTGGAGAAAAGGGGCCGAAACGGATCGCCAACTGGATTATGACGGAGCTGTTGAGCCATGTGGATCCGGAGCATCTGCGGATTGAGGAGTACCCGGTCTCGCCGGCACACCTGGCGGAGCTGGTGCAGTTGGTGGAGCGGGGAACGATCTCCGGGCGCATCGCCAAGGAGGTGTTTCCCGAGATGATCGCCAAGCGCGTGAGCGCATCGTCGGTGATTCAGGCACGCGGGCTGGTGCAGATCTCCGATGTCGACGCGTTGGCGCAGGTGGTTGATGTTGTGTTGCAGGAGCAGCGCAAGGTGGTGGACGAATTCCTCGGTGGCAAGGTGACCGCCGTCAATTTTCTGAAGGGGCAGGTCATGAAGCAGACGAAGGGGCAGGCCAATCCGCAGGTGGTTGAGACGGTGTTGACGGAGCGGCTGGAGCGGTTGAAGGCCGCCGCATGAGCGTCGGGAGCGGGAGAAAGGAGCGTCGGATGCTGAAGCGTCGAGCGATGATCGTCGTGGTCGGCGGGCTGGCGATCAGTCTGCTGGTGGGCAGCGGGACCAGCTGGGGACGCGTGAAGTCGCGCACGGCCGACATTTATCCGGAGCTAGAACTCTTTGCCGACGCGCTCTCCGCCATCGAGTCGGATTATGTCGACGAGGTGAAGCCGAAGGATCTCATCTACGGCGCGTTGCAGGGGATGCTCGGGACGCTCGATGACCACAGCCAGTTCCTCGATCCTGACACGTACAACGAGATGCGGGTGGAGACGGAGGGGAAGTTCGGTGGGTTGGGGATTGAGATCGCGATCCGCGATGAGTTGCTGACGATCGTTTCGCCGATCGATGACACACCGGCCTGGAAAGCGGGGCTGCAGGCCGGCGATCGGATCGTCAAGATTGACGGTGAGTTGACGCGGGGGATCACGCTGACTGAAGCGGTGAAGAAGCTGCGTGGCGAGCCGGGCAGCGAGGTGACGCTGACGGTGCTGCGTGAGTCGGAGCGGGAGCTGCTGGATATCGCTGTGACGCGCGCGATCATCACGATCCAGAGCATCAAGGATGTGAAAATCCTGGAGGATGGCATCGGGTACATTCGGCTCGCCGAGTTTCAGGAGCAGACGCCGAATGATCTGAATGCGGCGATCGAGCGGTTGGTGCAGGATGGGATGGATAGCTTGATCCTCGACCTGCGCAACAATCCGGGCGGTTTGCTGGATGTGGCGGTCGTTGTCTCCGAGGCGTTTCTGGAGCGAGGACAGATGGTGGTATCGACGCAGGGGCGTCGGAGCAATCAGAATCTGGAGTTTCGCGTGCGCAACAGCCGCGGCCATGTCGAGGAGCCGATGGTGGTGCTGGTCAACGGCGGGAGCGCCAGCGGATCGGAGATCGTGGCGGGCGCGGTGCAGGACAATCATCGTGGGATTATCGTCGGGGAAAAGACGTTCGGCAAAGGGTCGGTGCAGACGATCATTCCATTGCGGGATGGATCGGCATTGCGTTTGACGACGAGCAAGTACTTCACACCATCGGGGCGTTGTATCCATGGGTTGGGGATTGATCCGGATGTCGTGGTGCCGGCGGAGGATCACAAACCGCGCGATGGCGACAATAAGGACAAGGATCAGCAGAAGGATGAGTCGCAGAAGCCGGCAGATATCTTCGAGGGCTTGGAGCCCAAGAAAGAATCGAAGGAGCCGGACAAGGCGGATCTCTTTGCCACCGATCGGCAGTTGGCTGTGGCGGTTGATGTGCTCAAGGGGATTCGAGTCTACCGGAGTTTGGGGCGTCCGTGAAACGGCGGCAAGCGAAGCGGCGACCGAGTCATCGGCGTCCGCAACGCCGGCCGGCGCCGCCGTCAGGGTGGCTGGCAGGATTTGCGGCTTTGCTGGCTATCGGCGGCATTATCTTCTGGCAGCTGCGGCCGGCACCCGTGCCCGAGGTGGCTCATCGCGCCAAGCCGGCAGCCAGAGCGGCGCGCCGTCCGGCGCCGTCGCCCGCTCCGGTGCGTGTGGCGATCGTGCTGGATGATTTCGGTTATTCGGAGCAGAATGTATCGGCGCTGGAGCAGTTGCGGTATCCGGTGACGTGCGCCGTGCTGCCGAACCTGCCGCACTCAGCATCGGTGGCTGAGGCGGCGCAGCGGTCGGGACATGAGGTGATTCTGCACATGCCGATGGAGCCGCATCAGCCCGAGGGGGCGTCGAAGCGAAAGCTGGAGCGGGGCACGATCTATACATGGATGAAGTCGGAGCAGGTGCGACGTCAATTGGACGAGGCGATCGCCAGCGTGCCGCATTTGCGCGGCATCTCCAATCACATGGGTTCACGGGCGACGGAGGATCCGCAGCTGATGCATGCAGTGGCATCGCGTTTGAAGAGTCGGCACCTCTACTTTCTCGACAGTTTTGTGACGGAGGAGTCGGTGGTTATAGAGCAGGCGCGGCAGGCGGGGGTGCCGTGCGCCCGGCGCGACATCTTTCTCGACAACAAGCTCGATGAGGCATACATCATCGAGCAGCTGGATCAACTGGTGGCGGTGGCGCGGCAGGAGGGAGTGGCGATCGGGATCGGGCACGATCGTCCGGCGACGCTACGGGTGTTGCGTCGTCAGATGCCACGCTACGTCAAAGGCGGCGTGACGTTCGTCAAGGTGTCGGAGTTGGTGCAGTGACGATTGCGGATGCAAGGCACAAGACGCAAGATGCAAGTGAGATCAAGAGTGTCTTTGCTGACTTGGCTTTTCCTTGCGTCTTGAATCTTGTAGCTTGTGTCCGATCTAAAGGGGTTCGTGGTGTTGACGCTCGGTATTGAGACATCATGCGATGAGACGGCGGCGGCGGTGGTGGAGGATGGCCGGGTCATTCGCTCCAACGTCGTGGTGTCGAGCGTGCCGTTGCACGCGCCGTACGGCGGCGTGGTGCCGGAGATCGCCTGTCGCTATCATGTGGAAGCGATCACACGCGTGATCCGCGAGGCGTTGCTGCGGGGCGGTTGTCGATTACGGGATATTGAGCTTGTCGCGGTGACGTCGGGACCGGGGTTGCCCGGGGCGTTGCTCGTCGGTGTATCGGCGACCAAGGCGCTGGCGTTGGCGCTGCGGAAGCCGTGCATTGGCGTGAACCATCTGCAGGCGCATGCCGAAGTCGGCGTGTTGGATGATGCGGAAGAGCCGTACGTCAGCTTGATTGTTTCCGGCGGGCATACTAGTTTGGTGAGCGTGCGTCCGCCGGATCGATGGCAGCTGCTGGGGCAGACGGTCGATGATGCGGCGGGCGAGGCGTTTGACAAGGTGGCGTCGTTGCTGGGGCTCGGCTATCCGGGCGGGCCGGCGATTCAGCGGGCGGCTGAGGGCGGCAATCCTTCTGCGGTGGCGTTTCCGCGGGCGCGGTGTCGCAGCGGGTTGTTCAACTTCAGCTTCAGCGGTGTGAAGACGGCGGTGTTGTATTATGTACAGAACCAATCGTCGCAGGTCGCAGGTCGCAGGTCGCCAAAGAGCGGTCGTGCGTCGCAGGTCGCATGTCGTACGACCTACGACCTACGACCTACGACAGCTTTGGATACTCAGTTTGTCGCGGATGTGGCGGCGAGTTTTCAGGAAGCGGTGGTCGACGTGCTGGTGCGGCAGACGATGGCGGCGTGTCACGCCAAGCGGGCCAAGCGGTTGGTGCTGGGTGGGGGGGTGAGCGCCAATCGGCGCTTGAGGGAGCGGATGGCGGAGGCGTGTCAGGAGCGAGGGATTACACTCTTCGTTCCGGAGATCTCGCTCTGTGTGGATAACGGCGCGATGGTGGCGGTGCTCGGTGATCGGTTGTACCGACGCGGTTGGCGATCCGATCTAACGCTGGCAGCGACACCGGACGCCATGGTGACGGCGATGCTTGCCGCTCACGATGCGAATTAAAGACAGCTCCGTGGTAGGTTGTTTGACATGTGAGGTGTGCCGATGACTGATGGCGACATGGTAGTACGGCTGTTGTTAGCAATGGTGCTCAGCGGTTTGATCGGTCTGGAGCGGGAGCGATCGGGTCGCGTGGCGGGGTTGCGAACGCATGTGCTGGTCGGACTCGGTTCGGCGCTCATCATGGTGATGGCCTTATACCTCTTTGAGACGTATCGCAGTGTGATGGCGTTGGATCCCGGCCGGATTGTGGCGCAGGTGGTGAGTGGGATCGGGTTTATCGGCGCCGGAGCGATCATGCAGTCGCGAGGATCGGTGCGCGGGTTGACAACGGCGGCGAGCTTGTGGGTGGTGGCTGGGATCGGGTTGACCGTCGGCTGCGGCTATTACAAGGCGGCATTGACAGCGTCGTTGCTGGCATTGCTGGTGCTGGTGGTATTCAGTCATTTAGAGCGAATGTGGATCCGGACCAAGCCGGAGGGAGGTGGGTATGGTACTGCTGAGACGCAAGGAAACGAACGCACACCCCGTTGACAGGCCGATGGAGATTGATGCGTCGATGCAGGGTACCGTGGTCTTTAAAGACCCGGTGAACCTGCGGATCAACGGCCGATTCGAGGGGAAGCTGCAGTGTCGTGGATCGCTGACGATTGGCGAGCATGCCGTGGTGATGGCGGACGTTGTGGGCGATCAGGTCATTGTGGCAGGGCGCGTGCAAGGGGACATCGAGGCGCATGAGAGTTTGAGTCTCGTCGCGCCTGCCGTGTTGATCGGGACGATCAAAACGGCCAGTTTGAGTATCGCACCGGGCTCCGTGTTTCAGGGCACGTGCCATATGCTGACGGATGAAGTGGCATTGCCGGAGCGTCCGGTGGCATCAACGACGTCCAAGTCGTCGGCGTCGGCTTCATTGTCGGTGGAGGATGTGTCGCGGTATCTGGAGGTTGATCGGGAGACGATCTTGCAGTGGGCGACCGAGGGACGGATTCCAGCCGAGCGGGACGGTGCAGGGTGGCGGTTCGACCGCGCGAGGATTGACGCCTGGTTGGTGAGCGAGAAGGCGCAATAGCTGCGCGTACGATGCGATGACACGAGAAGGCGACGTTCGACCTTCGACGCGTGACCTTTGACCTGAAGTCTTCTGTGCGGTGGGCTTGTGGTCGAATGTCGAAAGTCAAAGGTCGTGGGTCGCAGTAGTTGGGATTGTGAGGGGAGGCAGGGTATGGCGCGTCCATCGTCGTTGAAGATGATGGGGCAGGAGTCGGGGCATTTGCTGACGCCGGAAGAGGCGTCGGTGTTCCTGGAGGTATCGCCTGAGGAGCTGGAGCGATTGGTGCAGGGCGGACAGCTCTCGGCGTATCGGGTGGGGGGTGTCTATCTCCGTTTCCGCCGGGAGCAGCTGGAGTATATCAAGGAGGCGCGGTCCGCCGGTCCGGTGGATTCGCCATGGCATCGCATCCTCGATTTTCTGTACTTCAATGACTTCTACCTGCTGGCGGTCGGCATCATCGCCGCGTTGCTCTGGGTGATTCTTCGAGCGTAGCATGCTCTGGAGAGGGTGGTGATGTCGGGGCGTTGGTCGATCGGTCGTGCCGCAGGGTTCCGGTCGCGGCCTGTCAAGCCGTTGGCGGCGGGCGCCAGTGCGATGCAACGGTTGTTGCGCGCGGTGGCGGCTGGTCGCGTGACGCCACGCGAGGCGTTCGAACGATTGCGGGCGTTGCCGTATGAGCATCTTGGGGTGGCGCGGCTCGATACGCATCGGGTGGTGCGTCGTGGGTTTCCCGAGGTGGTGTTGTGCGAGGGGAAGCAGCCGGCGCATGTTGAGCGGATCGTGGAGGCGATGTTGCATCGTCGCGGCACGGTGCTGCTGACACGGGTGTCGCCTGCGTTGTGCCGTCGCTTGATGGTGCGGTTTCCGCAGCTGCAGTTTGACGATGTGGCGCGGCTGATGTGGTGGAAGCCGAGTGCAGCTGCCCGCCGTCGGCCGAAGGCAGTGATCCCGGTGGTGACGGCTGGGACGGCCGATGTGCCGGTGGCGGAGGAGGCGGCGGTCACGCTGCAGGTGATGGGGCATCAGCCGGAGCGGATCTATGACGTCGGGGTGGCGGGCGTGCACCGGTTGCTGCATGTGCTGCCGCGGTTGCGTCGGGCGCGTGTGGTGGTCGTCGCGGCCGGGATGGATGGCGCGCTACCGAGTGTGGTGAGCGGGTTGGTGGCGGGGCCGGTGGTGGCGGTGCCGACGAGCGTCGGGTATGGCGCCAACCTTCGCGGTCTCTCGGCGCTCTTGGCGATGCTCAATAGTTGCTCGCCGGGCGTGGCGGTCGTCAACATTGATAATGGGTTTGGCGCCGGGTATCTCGCCGCGACGATCGCCGCGGGCTGAAGGCGGACGCGGGACTCGAGCAACGAGCCACGAGTGATCAGCGAAACCTTCAGGCAAGTGCTCTTTGAGCATGGGTTAGTGGTGGAGGTGCATTTGGTGGTTTGGTGTGTGGGGTGTCGATGTGGTAGTTCTGACGTTGCTTTTGGTTTGCACTCGTAGCTCGAAGCTTCTGTCTGAAATTTGAGGTCAAAGGTCAAGTGTCGAACATAGCGTACGAAGGTTATCGATGAAGATTCTCTACATTGATGCTGTCAATGGGTTGAGCGGCGACATGCTGCTGGGGGCGTTGGTGGATGCGGCCGGATCCGATCGGTCGATCGCCGATCTGCCGAAGCGGTTGCAGATGTCAAGAGGCGGCATCTCCTGCTGGCGCGTGTCGGCCGGCAAGGTGCGCGGTATTTCGGTGACGGTGCGGGCGGCGAAGCCCGCTGGGGCGTCTACACTCGGTCGGCCGATGATCGATATCATGCAGCAGCTGGGCGATGCCGATCTTTCGTCATCGGTGAAGTCGAGGGCGCGGCAGGTATATCGGCGGATTGGCGAGGCGGAGGCGAAGTGTCATGGGGTTGATCTGTCGCGCGTGCATCTGCACGAGTTGGGCGACGCCGATGCCATGGTAGCGATCGTTGGCGTGGCGCTGCTAGTGGAGGAGTTGGAGGTGCAGCGGGTGATCGGTTCGCCGCTGGTGCTGGAGCGTGGGACGGTGCGGACGCGGGAGGGCGTGCTGCCGCTGCCATCGCCGGCAACGATGGAGCTGTTGCGCGGGTGGCCGGTGCGTGTGGTGGACGGGGGGCGGGAGCGTGTGACGCCGACGGGGGCGGCGCTCCTGAGTGTGCTGGCGCAGCCGGTGGAGTCGATGCCATCGCTGCACATCGTGCGGACCGGCTGGGGCGTTGGCACCAAACGGTTTGACGGGGTGCCGGGGACCGTGCGAGCGGTGCTTGGCGAAGGCAGCTAGTGGGGTTTCGATGATCTCGCCGAAGCTGCTGGTGCGGACGCTGGGGGAGATGGGCATCGTCACGGCGGCGCAGGTCGAGCGAGCGTTGGCGGCGCAGCGTCAGCAGGGTAAGCGGATCGGCAGTTTGCTGGTGGAGACGGGGGCGCTCAAGTCGGAGCAGATGGGGCAACAGCTGGCGGTCCAGTTGGGAGTGTTGCCTTCGGCTGCGCCGCTACGGATGGATGCTGCGTTGACGACTGCCGTCACCGCAGCGATGGCGCAAGAGCATCGGGTGGTGCCGGTCGCCGTGCAGGGGGATCGGCTGCAGCTGGCGACCGATCAACTGTTCAACGCGCTGGCGGTCGAGTATCTGTCGTTGATCGCCCAACGCTCCGCAGAGTTGGTGCTGGTCGATCCCGAACAGTGGGAGCGTTTGTTTGCCGAACGGTATGTCCGGGCCGGCGCTGCAGCCAAGGCGACGACGACCCAGGCTTCGGTGGCGTCCGTTGCGCCGTCGAAACCGTTGACGGCAGCCGTGGAGGCGGCGGAAGGAGAAGGCGGCGACGCGCCGATCGTCCGCCTGGTGGATCAGCTGATCGACGAGGCGTTTCGCCAGCGCTCCAGCGATATTCATATTGAGCCGTTGGAGGAGCGGATGCGCATCCGCTTTCGGATCGACGGCGTGTTGCGCGAGGTACCGGCGCCACCCAGGCGTTTGCATGGCTCCGTCGTCAGCCGCATCAAGATTCTCGCCGGTATGGACATTGCCGAGAAGCGTCTGCCGCAAGACGGGCGGATCCAGCGGACCGTCGGCGATCGGCCGCTGGACTTCCGCGTGTCAAGCTTGCCGTCGTTGCACGGCGAGGCGATCGTCATGCGAATTCTCGACAAGGCCTCAGTGCTGATCGGCGTCGAAGAGCTTGGATTGGGTGGCGAGGCGCTCGATCAGTTTCGCCATCTGATCACGTTGCCCTACGGCATGGTACTGGTGACGGGGCCGACCGGTAGCGGGAAGACGACCACGTTGTACGCTGCGCTCTCCACGCTCAACACACCCAAGAAGAAACTCATCACGGTAGAGGATCCGGTCGAGTACCAGATGCCGGGGATCAATCAGGTGCAGGTGCGGTTGCAGGTGGGGTTGACGTTTGCTCAGGGGTTGCGTGCGATGCTGCGGCAGGCGCCGGATGTCATCATGGTGGGGGAGATCCGCGATGCGGAGACGGCGCAGGTGGCGATACAGGCGGCGCTGACGGGGCATCTGGTGTTCTCGACGTTGCACACCAACGATGCGCCGGGAGCGATCACGCGGTTGATCGACATGGGGGTGCCGCCGTACCTCGTGGCATCGACGGTGCAGGGAGTGCTGGCGCAGCGGTTGATTCGCAAGGTGTGTGATGCGTGCAAGACGGCATATGCGCCGGGGCTCGACGAGCTGGCGCCGTTTCAGGATATGGGCGGGCAGTCAGCAAGCGAGTTGTTGTTCGCCAAAGGGATTGGGTGCGCGCAATGCAGCAATACCGGATTCCGCGGGCGCCTTGGGGTCTTTGAGTTCTTTGTGATGACGGATCCGTTGCGAGAGTTGGTCTACGCCCGGGCATCGAGCGCGGCGATCCGCGAGCGGGCGTGTCAGCTGGGGATGCGCACGCTGAAGCGGGATGGGTGGGAGAAGGCGTCGCGCGGCGCGACGGCGCTCTCCGAGGTCCTGCGAGTGATCAGTGATGAGACTTAACCGCAAAAATGCTAAGGCGTCCATAGTCGACAGTCGACAGTCCACGGTAAGCATCTTGGATTTGGCTATGGACTATGGACCGTGGACCATGGGCGCTTTGTCGTTGTATTGTATGCGACCTGCGACGTGCGACCTGCGACTCAGAGGTTTTCCTTGGATCCTTTAGCGACGCTCCTGCGGCAGCGGAATCTGATTACTGAAGAGCAGCTGGCGCAGGCTCAGGAGGAGCAGCATCGGTCTGGCCGGCCGTTGGGTCGCGTCTGCATCGACCTGGGTTTCGTGCAGGAGGCGGCGGTGATGGATGCGTTGGCTTCCGGCATGGGGTTGGAGCGAATCGATCTACGTCAGATGGAGGTTCAGGAGGCGGCGGTGCGCCTGGTGCCGGGGACGTTTGCGCGGATGCATCGCCTGGTGCCGGTGGCGTTGCGCGGGCAGACGCTCGTGGTGGCGGTCGCCGATCCGTTGAATCTGACGCCGATCGACGACGTGCGATTTATGGCTGGGCGGGAGATTCGGGTGGCGGTGGCGACGGCGGTGCAGATCGATGAGGCGTTGCAGCGGCATTACCCGCAGGCGACCGAGACGGTGCGCGACGCGCTCTCGGAGCTGGGGCAGCAGGTGGCGGGGTTGGAGGGGAAGGTGATCTCCAATGTCACCGACCTGAAGGCGTTGGCCAATCAGACGCCGGTGGTGAAGCTGGTGGATCTGGTCTTGTCGGAGGCGGTGGCGCGCAAGGCGAGCGATATTCATGTCGAGCCGTTCGAGGATGAACTGATGTTTCGTTATCGGGTGGATGGCGCGTGCGATGTGGTGACGAAGACGCCGCGATCGTTGAGCGCCGCCGTCATCTCGCGGATCAAGGTGATGGCGAATCTCGATGTGGCGGAGTCGCGAGTACCGCAGGACGGGCGGATCATGGTGACGGTCGGCGAGCGGTCGATTGATCTGCGTGTCTCAACGCTGCCAACGGTGTTCGGCGAGAGCGTGGTGTTGCGCGTGCTGGATCGGAGCGCCGTCAATCTGTCGCTCGAGCAGCTGGGGCTGGACCCGGAGCGCAGGCAGGTGCTCGAGGCGTTGGTGGAGCGGCCGCACGGTATGGTGTTGGTGACGGGACCGACCGGCAGCGGGAAGACGACGACACTCTACTCCTGCCTGCGACTGGTCAATCGGCCGGAGGTGAAGATCATCACGACGGAGGATCCGGTCGAATACGACATCGATGGTATCGTGCAGGTGCCGATCAATGCGAAGATCGAGCTGACGTTCGCCCGTTGCCTGCGGTCGATTTTGCGGCAGGATCCCGACGTGATCATGGTGGGGGAGATCCGCGATGGAGAGACGGCACAGATCGCTGTGCAGGCGGCGCTGACAGGGCATCTGGTGTTGTCGACGCTGCACACCAACGATGCGGCGGGGGCGGTGACGCGGTTGATGGATATGGGGGTGGAGCCGTTTCTCATCACGTCGACGGTACGGGCGGTGCTGGCGCAGCGTTTGGTGCGGCGTTTGTGCTCCTCGTGTCGTCAGCCGTATGAGGTATCGCCCGACGAACTGGTTGATCTGGGCGTAACGCCGGGGGAGGGCGCAGCGTTTCGTGCGTGGCGGGCTTCCGGGTGCGCGGAGTGTCGTGACAGCGGCGTGCACGGTCGTACCGGTCTCTTTGAGATGTTTCCGTTGTCCGAGACGATACGGAAGGCGATCCTGGAGCGCGTGCCGCTCTCTGAGCTGCGGGCTCTGGCGCGTCGCGAGGGCATGGTGACGTTGCGCGAGGACGGGGTCCGGAAGATTCGTGAGGGAGAGGCGACGATCGAGGAGGTGTTGCGTGAAACCCAAGGGTGATAAGAGCGGTCGCATGTCGCATGTCGCATGTCGCACAAGAGTTGTTGCGCGGCCCACGGCGCGCGACCTGCGACCTACGACTTGCGACGGGTTTACGTTGGTGGAATTGCTCGTGGTAATCGCTATCGTTACGTTGCTGGCGGGATTGGTGGTGGGTGCTGCGCAGAGCGCGCGCAAACGGGCGGCGGTGACGAAAGCGAAGTCAACGATTGCAGGACTTGAGACGGCGATCGAGATGTACGAGAGCGATACCGGTGCCTGGCCGGCGTCTGGGAGCGAATCCTTGGTGAGCGCATTGGAAGGTCCCAGTGATGCTGCCGGGTGGAATGGGCCGTATATGCGGTTCAAGGAAGCGGACTTGGACAGTGGAGCGTTGCTCGATCCGTGGGGTCAGGCGTATCAGTATCAGGTGCCGGGCGATGCCGGGCATGGGCATGATCGGTACTTCGACATCTTCTCCGAGGGCCCCGACGGCGCATCCGGTACTGTCGATGATGTCACGAATTGGTAGGCGGTTACTGAGAAAGGCGGTCGCATGTCGCACGTCGTAGGTCGTGTGACGTGGCGATCGGAGCGGGGGGTGTATCGACGGAATGGTGCGGGTTCCTCACGCGACGAACGACGAATGACGAACGACGGGTTTACGTTGGTCGAACTGATCATAGTGTTGGCGATCGTGACGCTGGTGCTTGGCTTCTCGATTCCCTGGTTCTCGCAGCTCTCGTCAGGGCATCGGCTTAAGGCGGCTGCACGCGAGGTGTCAGGGGTGTTGCAGGTGGCCAGAAGCTATGCGATCAGTCTGGGGCAGCGTCACGACGTGGTGTTCGAGGTCACCGGATCATCGTCAAATGCATCGGCCGGTAGGTATTATATCGAGGATGCTTCTGGGGCGATTGTGGAGAAACCATTCGCTCTGCCTTCCGGAGTATCATTTGCAGCTCCAGAGGGTGAAGGAGATCCGGTGACGTTTGAGGGGGACCGGATATCGTTCTCCAGTACGGGGGCTGGCTTGGAGGGTGGGACGGTTTGGGTGGCAGGCGGTCGTGGCCAGTTTAGTCGTGTCTCGGTGTCTGAAGTAACCGGACAGACGAAGGTGGAAATGTGGCCGTGAGGCATTGGGGCGAGCTTCGTAGTACAGCTCGGTTGTATTTGCTGATACCTTGTTAAAACCTCTTAACATGGAAGATTGACTTGACTTTCGTTCGTAGCCATGTTAGAGTTTCCACGAATATTCTCATGAGATCTTCCTTCACGGATGTGCAGATGCTCTCACGATCGATTGTTTCCATTGGGTGCTGGGTCTGTGTGATGGTGGCAGCGGTTGCGGCTGATGCCGCAGTCGATGTGCCGTTGCGCGATGAAGCGGTCAACTACCGCCTGCAAGGGTATCAGCTACAAGCCAAGGGTTCGTTGGGTGAGGCGGTATCGTACTACCAGAAATCGATCGCTCTCGATCCATCCTACCCAACTCCTCACAACGATCTCGGTGTCATTTTCGAGCAGCAGGGGCAGCTGGATGAGGCGGAGCGGGAGTACCGTCGCGCGCTGGAGCTGGATCCCAACTACCTGAGTGCACATTCCAATCTGGCGTTGCTCTATGAGAAACGAGGACAGTTTGATCAGGCGGTGCGGCACTGGGAGCAGCGCTCGGCACTTGGGTCGCCGAGTGATCCGTGGACCAAGCGGGCGCAGGAGCGATTGGTGATGCTGCGGCCTCAGGTGGGGCGCACAGCTTCAGCTGCCTGGCCGACGTCGTCCGGGTCGTCGTCAACCGCTGTTCCAGCCGCCACTGCGGTACCGAGCCAGTCGGTTGCCCCGGTTGTTCGATCGTTGCCGGTAGCAACGCCAATTTCCATGGGAGGGAGCCATGCGAGTGCGGCGCCGCAGCCGGTGGTACCGGTACCGCCAGGAATATCAATCGGCGGCGGGCAGTATCCACCGATGACCGGGTCTGTTGGGGCGACGTCTGCCGCAGGTTCGCTGCCGGCCGCTCAACCGTATCACTCCTCGACACCGCCTGCAGCGCCTTCTGCATCGTATCCACCGACGCGTCGTCCTTCGTACGAGGAAATGGAGGAGGAGGCCACGCCAGGCAGATGGAAGCGGTGGGTGCCATTTCGCCGCTATATACCGTTCATGGGTGAGAAGCCATCATCGGAGATTGTTGAGGAAGGTGGTCGCGCGAGACCTGTGGAGCGAGCGGAGCGGTGGGATGTGCCGAGTCCTCCGACACCGCAGCCGACAAGCCATCCGGCCGACGAGGCGTATCAGCAGGGTGTTGAGTACTACCGGAGCGAACGGTACGCCGAGGCGTGGGACGCATTTCGAAGGGCTCAGGATTTGGATCCGGGCAATCCACGCATCGCCGGGTATCTGGAGCGGACGGAGCAAGTGTTACAGCAGCAGCAGCAGGAGCAGTTGTCGCGTCGCATGGTGGATGCCAAGCAGCAGGATGCGGCGGAGCGGACGCGCGTTGCGCGCATGATCGAGGACCACTACATTCGAGGTCGGTTGTATTACGAGCAGGGGGCGTACAAGAAAGCGAAGGCGGAGTACGAGAAGATCCTCGCCACACTCCTGGAATCCCAACTGATTCAGTGATACGTCACACGCAAGATTTCTCCTGCCAGTCGCACGTAATCTCAGTAGAGGTATGAGTCGGCATTGAACTGCAGCGGTGTCCGGCGTCAGCGAGGCGGTACCTAGTGGTTCGACAATGTGGTTCTGACAGATAGCTCACCACTAGTGCTGAGCACGATGGTCGTTGCTCAGAACCCGTCAGTCTTATCGTATCGAAGCACTAGTTGCGCACACGGGATATGACATTAGTCACAACGTGGCTGATCGCACGCTCTATCTAATCGACGGTAATTCATTCTGCTATCGGGCGTATTACGCGGTGCGGGAATTGAGGACGTCCCATGGTCAGCCGACGAACGCCGTCTTTGGCTTTGTCGCGATGCTTAACCGGTTGTTGTCGACTGAGCGTCCGGCGTATCTGGCGGCGGCGTTTGATCTGAAGGGACCGACCTTCCGCCACGAGAAGTACGACCAGTACAAGATTCATCGTAAGCCGATGCCGGATGAGTTGGTGTCGCAGTTACCGATCGTCAAAGAGCTGCTGGTGGCCTATCGCGTGCCAATCTACGAGCTGGCCGGGTATGAGGCCGATGATGTGCTGGCAACGATCGCCGTGCAGGCGGCCAAGGCTGAGTTGTCGGTCTTTATCGTGACCAGCGACAAGGATGCGTTGCAGCTGGTGAACGATCGGATCCGGGTCTACAACACCCACAAAGAAGGGCTGATCTACGACGCCGACAAGGTGCGGGAGCGGTACGGCGTCGGGCCGGAGCAGATGGTGGAGTTGATGGCGTTAATGGGTGATGCGACGGACAACATTCCGGGCGTGCCGGGGATCGGGGAGAAGACGGCAGTGGAGTTGATTCGGCAGTTCGGGTCGGTGGAGACGTTGCTCAAGCGCCGTGAGGAAGTGGCCAAGCCGGCGTTGCGGAAGCTGTTGGAGGAGCATGGCGAGCAGGCGCGCCTGAGTTTGGAGCTGGCCACGATCGACGCGCAGGTGCCGATCGCCGTTGATCTCGATCAGATGCGCGTGCAGGAGCCGGACGTGGACCGCTTGGCCGAACTCTATCAACGGTTGGAGTTTCGTTCGTTGCTCAAGCAGCTGCCGGTGAAGGGAGATGGTCGATCATCGTCATCGCATTATCAGCGCGTGGAGGATGCGGCGGCGTTCGATCAGCTGCTGCAGGCAGCGCAGCAGGGGAGGCGGGTGGCGGTGGCGGCGCAGTTGACGGATGCCGCTCCGGCGCGAGGGCGCGTGTCGGGATGCGCGTTATCGTGCGCGGATGGCGAGGCATGGTTTGTGCCGTTGGCTGATGCGTCGGCGGAGCCATTCCGACAGCGGTTAGCGGCTCTATGGAAGGATGCAACGATGACGAAGATCGGGCACGATCTGAAACCGTTCCTCCGAGCGCTGGCGGTTGACGGTGAGGTGCTGGACGGGCCGTTCAGCGATTGCATGGTTGCATCGTATCTGGCCAATCCCTCGCGCACGTCGCACGCGCTGGATGAGCTGGCACTCGAGTATCTGCAGCAACGGATTGCCCCGACGAAGGACGAGGGGCAGCAGACGTGGGAGGCGGTGTGTCTGGCGGCTGATCTGTCGTGGCGGTTGGAGCCGTTGCTGGCGCGAGAGTTGGAGGAACGGGAGTTGACGGCGCTCTACCGCGATGTGGAGCTGCCGCTCACCGCGGTGCTGGCGGAGATGGAGCGGGTGGGTGTGGCCATTAACCGCGAATATCTGGGCGAGCTCTCTGCGTATTTTGCGAAGGAGTTGGAAGCGCTCAGCGCGGCTGTGTACCAGGTCGCTGGTACGACGTTCAATATCAATTCGCCCAAGCAGCTCTCGGAGATTCTCTTTACGCAGCTCAAGTTGCCGATCATCAAGCGGACGAAGACCGGCGCTTCGACGGATGTCGAAGTGTTGGAGTATCTGGCAACGCTGCATCCGTTGCCGGAGCGGTTGCTGCGTTATCGTGAGTTGTCGAAGCTGCAGTCGACGTACGTGGAAGCGTTGCCGGAGCTGATCGATGCGGAGACGGGGCGGGTGCATGCCTCGTTCAACCAGGCGGTGGCGGCGACGGGGCGGTTGAGCTCCAGCAATCCGAATCTGCAGAATATTCCGGTCCGGACCGAGGAGGGGCGGAAGATTCGGAAGGCATTTGTGCCGGGCGCGCGCGGGTGGACGCTGCTGTCGGCCGATTATTCCCAGATCGAGCTGCGGATTCTGGCGCATCTCTCGGGCGACGAGGCGTTGATCGAGGCGTTTCAGCGGGGCGAGGATGTGCACACCCATACGGCGTCGCTCATCTTCGGTGTGAAGCTCAAGGAAGTCGATTCGTCGATGCGCGCATCCGCGAAGACCGTCAATTTCGGCGTGATCTACGGGATCAGTCCGTATGGATTGGCGAAGCAGTTGCGTGTGGAGCAATCCGTGGCGAAGGAGTTTATCGATGCCTACTTTGCCCGGTATCCGAAGGTGCGCAGCTATATGGATGAGCAGATCGAGCACGCCAAGCAGCATGGGTTTGTGATGACGCTCTTTCATCGGCGCCGCTATTTGCCGGAGATCAAGAGCAAGGACAATGCGGTGCGCCAGTTTGCCGAGCGGATGGCGATCAACACGCCGGTGCAGGGGACGGCAGCCGATTTGATCAAGCTGGCGATGGTGAACTTGCATCGTCGGTTGCGCTCGGAGCGGTGCGAGGGGCAGATGCTGATCCAGGTGCATGACGAGTTGGTGCTGGAGTGTCCAAAGGATGAGTTGAAGCCGTTGGCATCAACGGTGCAACGCGAGATGGTGCAGGCGTTATCGCTGCGTGTGCCGATTGAGGTGACGTTGAAGACGGGGCTCAATTGGTTGGAGATGGAGCCAGTTGGGTGAATCCGTTGATCGTCCACAGTCGATCGTCCACCGAAGAATCGGGAGCAAATGGTTGGATTCGTGACGTGAAGTCAGTTCGTCCAAAATGTCCGCTCCGTTCGGTTTCTTTAAAGAAGGGTAAAGTCCTATTCCTGACACCTGAGATGCTAGAATTACGCCATGACCAAACGGCAACGGTGTCCCCGCTGCCACTACACCAGAACTTGGGTGCTCCGACGAGGACGCTATCGATGCGCCCGC
>Ga0247727_10003472_pt1 | contig 34820 bp, 26 predicted proteins | sample WisWelCaveWW1625_FD_202498 | JGI IMG/M metagenome (GOLD analysis project Ga0247727, IMG submission 202498) | Biofilm microbial communities from Wishing Well Cave, Virginia, United States - WW16-25 | ecosystem: Environmental > Aquatic > Deep subsurface > Groundwater > Cave microbial mat | place...
CGACGCCGAGCGACGCTAAAATTTTTATTGCCGGCAATCAACCGGCGCTCGGCGATTGGGATCCCGGCAAAATCCTGTTGCAAAAACAAAACGATTCGTTGTGGACGATCACGCAAAAATTTCCCAAGGGCGCGTTCATCGAATTTAAAATTACGCGCGGCAGTTGGGACGCCGAAGCGATTTATCGCGCGGGGGTGGTTCCGGATAATACGAGTTTCGCCGCCCGCGTGGATACGACGATCACGCTGCGGCCGGTAACGTGGCGCGATCAAATGAGCGCTTCGCCGGCGCTCAGCGCAGGCGCTGGTATTACCGGGACGGTGAAATATTTTCGCGCGGTGAAGAGCTCGAAACTGCGGCATCCGCGCGATGTGATCGTGTGGCTCCCGCCGTCTTATGAGAAAAATAAAACCCAGCGCTATCCCGTGCTTTATATGCACGACGGACAAAACATCATCGATCCGCGCACCTCGTTCGGCGGCCACGATTGGCGCGTCGATGAAGTCGCTGACAGCTTGATGCGCGCCAATAAAATGGAGGAAATTATCATCGTCGGCATGTACAACTCGCCGGATCGCGCGCCGGAATATTCTGATTCCGAACTGGGCCGCGGCTATATCGATTTTGTCGCGAACGAGCTCAAGCCGCTGATCGACCAAACCTATCGCACCAAACCCGGCGCGAAAAATACCGCGGTGATGGGCTCGTCGATGGGCGGCCTCAGTTCATTTTTATTCGTGTGGCAGCGCCCGGATATTTTCTCGAAGGCTGGTTGCCTTTCCAGCGCGTTTTTGTGGGAGGACAATAAAATTCTCAAAGAAGTCAAAAATTATTCCGGGCCGAAAAAGCCCATTCGCGTCTATCTCGACGACGGCAGCGAAGGTTTGAAAGCGCGGCTCAAGCCGGGCTATGATGAAATGGTCATGCTGCTGCAGAAAAAAGGCTACCCGCGCGGCGTCGATCTGGAATACTTCTACGACGAGGGCGCGGCGCACAACGAACCCGCGTGGGCGAAACGCCTCTGGCGGCCGCTGCTGTTTCTGTTTGGGAAGTAAGGCGTATTTTCTATCTTAATTTTGCATCGTTCTTTGAAAAACTATTTGCAAAAGTTGCGAATGTCCTTTTATTTACCAGGCCATGCCGTGGCTTTAACTTCTTCTACGGACTCTACGAAAAAACTCCGCATTTCCCGCAAGACGATTTCGGGAACCTCCAACTGCGGATAATGGCCGGAGTGTCGCTGGGGCCGAGATCGATGTAAAAAATTTTGCTATTGTGAAATTGGAAATATTTTCCAAGTTGGCGCCAATCTTCACTATATTGCAATTTCCGCATTAACTAAATTGAACAAGTTGCCTATATGAAAATTTAGTATCTCGGAACTTGAAACGCAACTATTTTTTAAAAGCACTTACCGTTCTTAAGCGCTTCTTGCTCATCTGCCGCAAGCTGCCACCCAACCAGCCGCCTAAACCACCGGTGACAAAGGCAATTACTGACGAAAGCAAAATCAGGAGCCATCCTTTCGCGCCGGAAAGATTTGCCAGCGAACCGGCAAGCGCCAGCAGTTGCGGGCTTTGTCCAATCGTAATTTTGACGACGGCGGCAATGAGCCAGAAAAGCCCGGCGACAATGCCGCTGAGAAAAAAACCGCGTTTGCCGGAGTTTATTAGCAGGCCCGTTGCGACGCCGCCGAGGGCGAGACCGATCGCGCCGAAGATCATTCCGCCCATCGCGATGAGAACGATCGCGAGAAGACATTGCGTCAAATTGCGCATTTTTTTTCCTTTTAATAACCTGCAATATTTACGCGCTGTGTAAAATCCAAAACTGTTTGACAGGCAGGGCTGCCTGTCCCACGAGTTTGGAATAATCGAGGTTTAAAGATTACGCGCAGATTGGAAGTCTGCGCTACGTTACGGTTTCAACGTCACCGTCTCCTCAATTTCTTCCCGCGCCAAATCTTCTGCGCGCGAAACAAACCGAATCGGAAAATATTTTCCCGCGAGCCATTCGTCGATTTGATCTTGATAATGCGGCGCGCCGGGATGGCCGCTCTGGCCGCCGAAGTTGACGACGTAGCCGCGAATCGGCTCGCTCATTTCAACGACGAGACGCATTGACGGGCCGTGCGTCACCTCTCTGCCGCCAGCAACATTCAAAGTAAAATCTTCACCGTCACGAGGTTGCGGCGCGAGGCCGAAACCGGGCAGTTGCAAAAGATGCGAGGCGTGCAGTTGATGATACCGGCCGTACTGCCACTGTTGCAAATCCGGCCCGAACTCGGCGCGCAAACTATCGAGGCTGGCAGAAAAAATATGCCGCAGGCGGGCGGATAAATTTTCTTTCTCTGCGGTCCGTGGATCATCAAACCATTTGGAGTCGGGCTGATTTTGCGCCCGCGCCAACAGCACGCGGCGCGGCGGCAACATGTAAGTTCCGCCCTGCGCCGACTGAAAACGATTCGCCCATATTTCCTGCTTGAACCTTTCCCAAAAGTTGTGATAGATCGTCGGTGCGACGCGGCTCACGCGAAAATCATAATTCCATGCCCGCAAGCTGTCGAGCGCCGTTGCCAGGGTGGCATGGGCTTGTCCATCGTTGGCAAACGCGCTGAGAATCATCGGCGTCAAAATTCTGGCGACGACGGAATGCGCATCAAGCTGGGCGGCTTTCATGTCGTCGAGGGAAATTTTGCGCTCGGCGCTTAACAATTCATGAATTCTCATGCCGCGATACGGCGCTTCAAAATTCCAATTATAAAAAATGGGATAATTATCCGGCGTCGGTTTTTGATTGGCCGATTCGACAAAACCTTCGGGAGGATTGAAGACGTGCGGCAATTTTTCGAATGGCACGAAAGCATTCGGCGCGGGCGTGAGCAAAATTTGATCCGCACGCGGCGAGCCGGGCCAGGCCTGTGCGGGATCGTTGGCATCGCCGTGGGCGAGCGAGAGCGCCGCGGTTTTGATGGGCATCCAACCGGCGGAATACATGCCGACGTTTCCCGTGCGGTCGATATAAACAAAATTTTGCGCGGGCGCGCCGTAGTTTTTCAGCGCCGCGGTGAAATCGGAAAAATTTTGGGCGCGGTTCACGTCATAAAAAACGCGCCACTCGCCGCCGGAAAGATGGCCGGTCCAGCGCATCGCATAATCGACGCCGTCGCGTTTGACCACCGGGCCGATGCGGCTCCAGCGAATGTTGATTTCTTCCGGGCTGCGATCTTTGACGGGAATTTTTTCCGCGCTGATTTGCAAAGGTTCGTTTTGGCCTTCAATCATGGCGGTTTGTTTCACGCTGTCAACGTCGATTTTATAATAATCCAACACATCCCAACCGCAATTGGTCACGCCCCACGCGATATTTTTATTGAAGCCGATGATGACGTCCGGCGAGCCGGGAAGCGTCATGCCGTACACCTCGAAGCCGGGCGCATGCAGATCGACTTCGTACCAATAGTTCGGGAAGGCGTGGCTGAGATGAGGATCGTTGGCGAGAATCGCGTGGCCGCTGGCGCTTTTCGTTGCGCCGACGGCCCAATTATTACTGCCGACCAGCGGTGCATCCGCAGCGTCACGATCATCGTAGTCCCCGCCCCTGGTGGGCGGATTTTGGAACAAGTTGCTTGCAAAATTGCCCGACAATGGTTGTCCAGCGCTTGTTTTCTTCTCGCGGCGATGATGAAATCTTCGCTGTTGGAAAATGTTGCTTGCAAAATTGCCCCACAAGGGGGCAGGACTACGCGCGAACGGCACATCACGAAAGAGGCCGGGATAAATCGGCGCGGGACAAGTGGTTTCAACGGGAAAAAGTTCCTGCAGAATTTCTGCCGAGAAATTCGCGCGCAAACGGTCGAACGCCAGCTCCGAGCCGTGCCATGCAAGTTGCCGCGCCATGTATTTGAGCAAATAGGAGCTGTTCTGTGGCTCCCACCGCGACGGCGCAAAATCAAGCAGCTTAAATTCCAAAGGATAATCCGCCGGCGTCAGTTGCTCGATAAACGCGTTGACGCCGGTGCTGTAATTTTCCAACGCGTGATAAGCGGGATGCGAACGGTCGGCAGCTTGCATCGCGCGGTCGGCGGCGTCGCGAAAACCATTTTCCAAAAAGAACCGGTCGGAGGGCAAGGCGCGGGCGCCGACGACTTCGGCGAGGCGGCCTTTGATCGAACGCACGATCAATTCCATTTGAAAGAGCCGCTCGCGCGCGTGCAAATAACCAACGGCAGCAGGCAAATCTTCGGCGCGCTCGGCAAACACGTGCGGCACGCCGCGATGGTCGAGCAGAATTTTGACTGAACCTTTCAAAGCCGGCATCGTCATTTCGATGGATGAGGCGTGGGTAAAACCGGCGGCGGGTTGCAGAAAGCCGCGCAGCGGATCGAAAAATTTTGCGGGCGGCGGCAAACGCAAACGGCCTAACGAAAACGACTGATGAATTAAAAAAAGATAACCGGCGAGCAAAAGCGCCGGTAAAAAAATTTGCAGGGCTTTGCGCATGATCGTGGAATAATTGTGGCGTCTAATTTTGTTAGAATGAATTGCGCACAATCTGGACAAAATACGGCAGAAAGTCAAGAGGTTTTCGCAGAATTTTTTCTACACAGAATTTTTCTACACAGAATTTTTTGCGCTGCGATAAATACTGTTGACAAAGGCAACATTTTTAATTATAATGGTAAGGTTTTGGCGTAAGTGGTTTTGCAGCGTTTTTAATTTTGCTTTGCCGTTGCCTCCTCCCCGCAACTGCAAAGCTTTAACCACCGGGAGGCGGGATAACTTTATAAGGAGATTTCCATGAATCGCAAGATGCGGGTTTTAACCTGCCTGTTGACCATCGTTGGCGTGCTGATGTTTGGCGCGGTCGCTTTCGCGCAAGAGCATCCGGAGCATCCGGTGAAGAAGGATGAGAAGAAGGAGCATCCAGCCAAAGATGCAGCCAAGAAAGAGCATCCGGAACATCCGGCCAAAGCCGCAGCGGCGAAAGCCGAACATCCGGAACACCCAAAAGCCGGGGCCGCAGCAGCAGTTACAAAAGAGATGCTGGGAGAGGCGATCACCGGCTACATCACCAAAGACACCGGTTTGAAGGGCGGTTACTTCTGTGTTTATGACGGCAAAGCGAAGAAGCCGTTGGCGCTGACGCTCGACAAGGTTCATCAAGACAAGCTGGCGAAGGTGAGTGACGGGCTTTATTTCGCGTGCACGGATTTGAAAGCCACTGACGGCACGATGTACGACCTCGACTTCTTCATGAAGCCAGGTCCCGGCCCGATGGGTTTGATGGTGAGCGAAGTCGCGGTTCACAAAGAAGCCGGCAAGCCGCGCTATGGCTGGGTTGAGAAAGACGGCGTCTGGTCGAAACAGGCGCAGTAAAATTCGTTGAGATGGACATTGACCGGTCGGGTCTCGGCAAGCTCGGCTACCGCGACCGGTCAATCTAAAACGGCAAAAAATTCTGCTCAACATTTCATTTTAGAAAAATTCTATGCGGACGATTAGCTTGAAAAGAAAATTCTTACCGGCAGCGCTGGGCGTGGGAGTCGCCATGCTGCTGGCGGCGCATTTAACTTCCTGCACGAAAGATACGGCGCGGGCGAATAACATGAATCGCAAAATGCAATTCACTTACGCGTTCACGGTTAAAAACATTCCTGCCGACGCGCAGACGGTCGATATCTGGACGCCCGTGCCGCAGTCGGATGAGCGCCAGACCATCGGCCATCTCGAAGTGCAGTGCAATTATCCTTATTCGTTTGAAACCGAGCCGGAGTATAACAACTCGATTCTTCGCGTGCAGGCCGCCGGCAGTTTGCCGGAAAGCCTCGCGGTGGCGATGAATTTCTCGGTGACGCGCCACGGTTATCATATTTTGCAAAACCAAGATAAAAATTCCGGCCAAACCTCGGAGGCGGCGTTGCAACGGGCGCTGGCGCCGGATCATCTGGTGCCTCTCGATGGCAAAGTTTTGGACGAGGTGAAACAGGTCGTGCGCGAAGACATGACGACGCTGGAAAAAGCGCGCGCGATTTATGATCATGTCGTGCAAACGGTGTCCTACGACAAGTCCGGCACGGGCTGGGGCCGCGGCGACGTGATTTATGCGTGCGACGTGCGCAAAGGCAATTGCACGGATTTTCATTCGCTGTTTATCGGCATGGCGCGCGCCAGCAAAATTCCGGCGCGTTTCGTCATCGGCTTTCCGATTCCGGAGAACGTCAATCAGGGCAAAATTGCCGGCTATCATTGCTGGGCGGAATTTTATATCGAGGGCACGGGCTGGCTGCCGGTCGATGCTTCGGAAGCGAGCAAGAATCGCGACAAGACGAACGATCTCTTCGGCGGGCTGGATGCGCATCGCGTGCAGTTCACCGTCGGCCGCGACATTCGCGTCGCCTCAATGGGCGAAGATTCGGAGCCGCTGAATTATTTCATTTATCCGCAGGTTCGAATTGACGGCAAGGCGCACGGCGACATCGTGCGCCGCGTCAGTTTTGCGGAGTTGGCGAATTAGACTCGACATAACGTTTCCCAGGAAAGGCTGTCACAAGCTTGCTTTCGGCGCGAGCTTGTGCAGCCTTTTTATTTGCTCGGAAAAATTCTGTTGACAAAAGCAAAAATTTTGGTTATAATAATCTTTTGGTGTGAGCTTCTGAGGAGTTGCCTTACTCGGATTCAGTCCAAACAACGGTCAATTCCAACACAGAAGAGGGAACTATCCAGGGGCCCAACCGCGCGATATCGCCGCTCTTTTTATCGCAACCTGCTTCGACATCGAATACCGCGATTTTCAATCCATTTTTATTACCATTCACAACTCAATTTCGTGAGGTGGCTATGAAACCCCAACTCCAAGCAGCTTGGTCGCTGGTCTTGGCGCTGATTTGCAGCGCTCAACTTTGGGCCGGCGACGCGGTGGTGCTCATGCCGGCATCGCCCAAAGCGCAAGATGAAGTCACGCTGACTTATGATCCAACTACTTCGCCAAACGGACTGAAAGCAGCAAAAGCGGTGACGGCGCAGATTTACCTGGCCGGCAGCGAGTTTGAGCAATCGCAAAGAATCGAGTTGGCTCTGATACGCCAGAAAAATTTTTGGCAAGGAAAATTCCAAATTCCGCCCGCCGGCGCGGTTTATGGCATTTTCTACTTCGAGAGCAGCGACGGCAATAACGATGACAACAGCCAACAATATTGGGATTTTTTGATTGCCGGCGCCAACACCCAACCGGTTAAGAACGCCCATTTCTGGCGCGGCATCACTTGGGCGTTTCCGGTGATTGTTGATATGAGACGAACGCGGGATAAAGAAAAGGCCAAGGCCGAGTTGTTGCAGGAATTGGAGATTTATCCCAACAATTGGACGGCTTATCCCGCACTGCAACAGGTGGATAAAGACTATGTCCTACCGCTCGATTTGCAGGCGCGCGTCGACCGTGATTTTGAGGCAAATAGGAGCGATTTCAAAAAGTTGGCGTCGTTCCATTCGGTTTATTTACGGGCGCTCAAAGATTCATCCAAAGCCGCTGAAATTGCCGGCATGATTATCGCCAAAGAGCCGAAAGGGCAGTTTGCCTTGCTAAATCGTTTTGAGAACTTGCTCAAAGAAAAAAACTCCGACCAACGTGCCGCGATGGCAGAACAGGTTTTGGCGGACTTTCCGGCTTTTCCCAAAGGCACCGAAAATATCAAGGACATGTTGTTGAATATCAGGCTCAACCAATTTGTGAAAAATAAGGATGTCGCCGGGCTTGATAAGTTTCTCGCTGCCAACAAGATCGAATCCGGCATGGCGCTCAATAACGTCGCCTGGGGGTTGATCGACAAAGACATCAATGTTGAAAAAGGCGCGGAGCTGGCCCGCCAAGGCTTCGAGCTGCTCAAGCAAAATTCCGCCAAGGAAGAGAAACCACCCCAATATACCAACCGGGCCTGGCAAAAACAGCAGCGCAATCAGCTCGGCATGGTGCAGGATACTTACGCGGTCGGCCTTTACAAACTTGGCAAGTTTGACGAAGCGGAACGCTACTATGCCGAGGCCGTCGCGAATATGGATTACTCCGACGCCCGGGTTAGCGAACGTTACGTTAAACTGCTGATTGAACGCAACAAGCTCGATCTCGCTATTGCCGTTGCCGAAAAAGCCGCGGAGAAAAAGCAGGTCAACAAAGGTTTGATCGAGGCGTACAAACAAGCGTATGAGAAAAAGCACGGCGTGGGAAGTTTCGCCTCCATCGAAGGCAAATTGCCGCAGCCCAAAGAGCACCCCGAGCATCCGGAGCATCCCGGCGGCGAGCATCCTTCCGAACATCCGTCGGCGCGGGCAAAGGAAGTGACCAAAGAATCGTTAGCCGAGGCGATTACGAGCTACATTAAAAAAGATGCTGAGCTGAAGGGCGGATATTTTTGCATCTATGATCCGAAAGCGAAAGCCGTGCTTGTGCTCGCTTTGGACAAGGTGCATCAAGACAAGCTAGCGAAAGTGAGCGACGACCTTTATTTCGCCTGCTGTGATTTCAAAGCCGTTGACGGCAAGATGTACGATCTGGATTTCTTCATGAAATCCTCGCCGGCGGGTTTGATGGTCAGTGAGGTTGCCATTCACAAGGAAGCCGGCAAGCCGCGCTACGGCTGGGTCGAGAAAGACGGCGTGTGGTCGAAACAGGCCGTGCAGTAAAATTCTTTTGGATGGACATTGACCGGTCGCTGCGAGCGACCGGTCAATCACATAATATGATAACCCCTTCCCTCATGCTCACGATCGACGTTCTGTGCAGTGAAAATCAACTGACGGAAGAATTTCTCGCGGCGCTCAAGCGCCACGAGTTGCCGGAAAAATTTTTTTATTGGTTTCCCACCTCGGTGCGGGCGTGGTTAAACCTCTGCAGCGACGGCGCGTATCGCAATTTCATGCGCTCGCAAACGTTGCTGCAAAAACATGCCGCCGATATTGCCGGCCAATTGCCGCCGGGCAAAATCACGGTCGTCAGTTTGGGGGCCGGTCAAGGCAACAAAGACCTGCTCGTGCTCGAACAACTGCGCGCTTCCGGCCGGACGCCGCATTATATGCCGCTGGATGCAAGCCAGGCGCTGCTGGAGATGGCTTGCACGTTGGCAAGAGATTCGGGTTTTTCATGCCGAGGCGTGAAAGCCGATCTGACCAATGCGCTGCATCTTGCCGCTCTTAACGATTTGACGCCGGCAGCGCCGCGCGTGATCATGCTGCTCGGCAATACACTGGGGGCTTTCGACCCTTCGGAATACAGCGCGCAATTGGCGCGGTTGCTGCGGCCTGAAGATCATTTGCTTGTCGATGGCGAAATTTTCAACGCCACCGCCACGATGTCCGGCTACGACAATCCGCTGAATCGGCAATTCGCTTTCGGGCCTTTGCGTAGCCTCGGCTTGGCTGAGCCGGATGACGGCGTGTTGCAATTTGAATCGGATGTTGACAATCGCCGGCCGGGGCTTCATCGCGTGCGCAAACATTTCCAGCCGGCAAAAGATTTGACCTTGCTGATTGCCGGCGAGACGATTCGCTGGCGAGCGGAAGACCGACTGGAGATGAACTGGTCTTACAAATATGCGCGTGAAACTTTTCTTGATTTGCTGCGCGCGGCCGGAATAGCGTTAACGGCGCACTATGTCAGCGATGACGAGCGTTTTCTCATGGCGCTGGGACGAAGCTGGTGAAATGCAAATTTCCCATGCCCACGGCAAGCCGCGCCCAATCGGCTTGCGTGGAAAAGATATTGATTACAATATTTTGAATGCTTATATTTTTATTTGAATAGGGTACGGCAAAAACAACGAGAGATTAATGCCATAAGGTATCACGTTCGCGTCGCAATGGCCGCAAAACTTGACCTGATCGGATATATCGAGGCCGAAGCTCCCGTCGCAGCAGACCGGCTCGAGCTTCCGTTTGCGGAAAAATTGAAATCCTTGCGGCACGATCCCGATCGTTTTCCGAAGATCCGTGAAAAATTTCATGCCAAATTTATTGATCGCCACATTTTTTTTGCAACTGTTTCTTAAAAGGAGCAAAGCCATGGCCGTGCGCAACGTGCAAAATTACATCGATGGAAAATTCGTGGCGTCTTCTTCGCCGCGACAGTTGGATGTCCACAATCCCGCGACCGGCGAAGTGATTGGCCGCGTGCCGCTTTCGACTGCGGCCGAAGTGGATAACGCCGTGCAGGCTGCCAAAAACGCCTTCGACGGCTGGCGCCGCACCCCGCCGGTGAAACGCGCGCAGCATTTGTACAAATTCAAATTTCTGCTCGAAGAGCATTTCGAAGAATTGGCGAAGAGCATCACCACCGAGCACGGCAAAACGCTCGACGAAGCGCGCGGCAGCTTGCGTCGCGGCATCGAGTGCGTCGAAGTCGCGATTGGCATTCCGACTTTGATGAAGGGCGAAGCGTTGGAAGACGCCGGCCCGAGCATCGACGTGATGGCGATGCGCCGTCCGCTCGGCGTGTTTGCGGCGATCACGCCGTTCAACTTTCCGCTCATGGTGCCGCTGTGGTTTCTGCCCTTTGCGGTGGCAACCGGCAACACCTTCTTGCTTAAACCCTCGGAGCAAGTGCCGATGGGCATGCAGCGCGTGTTTGAATTGCTCGAACAATGCGAGTTTCCTCCCGGCGTCGTCAATATGGTCAACGGCCAGAAGGAAGCGGTGGACGCGATTTTGATTCATCCGGATATCAAAGGCGTTTCGTTCGTCGGCTCGTCGCCGGTGGCGAAATATATTTATGAAACCGGCGCGCAAAACGGCAAGCGCGTGCAAGCGCTCGGCGGCGCCAAGAATTTTCTCGTGATCATGCCCGACGCCGATATGGAAAAATCTGTCGCTGCTGCAGTTGAGTCCTGCTTTGGCTGCGCCGGCGAACGGTGTTTGGCGGGCAGCGTCATCCTCGCGGTTGGCAAGGCGCACGACATGCTGCGCGAGCGCGTGGTGGAAGTGGCCAAACAGATTCACGTCGGCAACGGACTTGATCCAAAAGTAACGATGGGGCCGGTGATTTCCGCGAAACATAAAGAGCGCGTGCTCAGTTACATTCAAAAGGGCATCGACGAAGGCGCGAAACTTTTGCTGGATGGACGCGAAATCGGCAAAAAAGAAAACGGCTATTTTGTCGGGCCGACCGTGTTTGCGGACGTCGAGCCGTCGATGGTCATCGCCCGCGAAGAAATTTTTGGCCCGGTCATTTGCATCAGCAAAGTTGATTCGCTCGAAGAAGCCACGCGCATCATCGAGAGTCACCCGCTCGGCAACACCACGTCGATTTTCACTTCGAGCGGCAAGGCGGCGCGCGATTTTCAATACAACGTCGCGGTGAGCATGGTCGGCATCAACGTCGGTGTCCCTGCGCCAATGGCGTACTTCGGCTTCGGCGGCGCCCGCGGCTCCTTCTTCGGCGACACCAAAGCGCACGGGCAGGAGAGCATGAATTTTTATACGGACAAGCGGGTGATTATCAATCGGTGGTTTAGTTGAGCTCTAAAAAAAAGCATAACCAACGCCGTAATTCTGATGGCAATCAAAGCAACGCCTGATTATCTCTCTGCAGCCAGCCGGCATCTTCGTGATGCAAATTTCCTTGAGAACGAAGCGAAGATATTCATTGAAAATGCCAATAAGTTCTACCATAGCACCATCGGTGCAATGGTTCTGGATGGATTGTTGGAAAGGCTGCCACAATGATTCATTTTGATGATATATTGAACAAGGCACGCGCTCTTGTCGAGGCCGATTCTGAATCAGGGCTAATTCGTCACGTCACGGTATTGCGCGATTTGCGTGGCCGCATCCGGCTCTTTCTCAAACCGTCTGATGACAACGCAAAAATTCTTGCCGGACTTATCAAACGATTAGGGCCGCAGCTTGAACGGGAGTTGGGTGGTTTTTGGGGAAAAGTTATCGAGGCCGATGTATCTCAAAGTGAGATGGCCAAACTGATCGCTTCGGTTAGCGCAGAAAAGCAACCTATATCTCAGCCAGGTTTTGAAAAATGGTCGATTATCGAACGTCACGTTTCAAAATCGGCGTGGGCTGGCAAGGCGGGTGATCCGCCTTGGCCATTGCAAGAACAAACACCCGCGATTGTCTCGTTTTTTTCCCATAAAGGCGGCGTCGGGCGAACCACGGCGCTCTGTGCCGCTGCCATCAATTTGGCGCGCGCCGGCCAGCGCGTTGTCGTGATTGATTTGGATCTGGAAGCTCCCGGCATTGCAACTTTGTTGACCGATACCGTGCCGAAATTAGGTGTGATAGATTATTTGTTAGAGCGATTGCTTGAGCATCAAACAACAATCAACGACTTTGTGTCATTACAAGACAATCCGGTTTTAATCGGTTCGACCGGCGAGCCGATTTACTGCCTCGCTGCCGGCCAACTTACTGATTCATATATCGAAAAACTATCGCGCCTGGATTATGAGCTTCTCGTAAACGTTGAGGCGGACAAAAACCCCATGATTAGCTTGCTGAAAGAAATTAGAAAAGCCTTTTCTCCTTCGCTGATCCTGCTCGATTGTCGTGCTGGGCTACACGATCTTGGGGGCATTGCCGTACAAAGGCTTTCGCATCTAAACGTAGTATTTGGGCTGGACTCGGAGCAAAGCTGGCAAGGTTTGCGTCTGGTCATTCGACAAATCGGATTGAGCCAAGGACGGCTTCCGGATTGTTTGATGATTCAAGCGCTCGAGCCGCCTCCGAGCAATAGCGAAATCCGTGAAAGATCACGGGCTCGTTTTTTAACTGATTCTTACAATGCGTTTCTGCAATACTATTATGAAGACTCTGATTCCGAGCCTGCTCCCAATATTGATGATCAGGATACGCCGCATTACCCTTTTCACCTCGCTTACGAGGCTTCGCTAGCTGGCTATCGCTCCTTACGTGATGTTGATGAAATTTTGACTACCGAGAGATTTCGTGAATTTACCGCGAACTTGGCGCGTCGAGTCGGAAAACCATTTAACTCTGAAACTTGAACCCGAAGATGACAGACCAACAGCGTCAACGCCTTTTAGATGATCTGACACAAGTAGCACGTGGAGGCATTGCAGATTTTGCCCACACGCAGACCAATGAAGAATTCTTCAGGAACCACATGCCGATACCGGAGCATCAGCGTATTCTTCGTTCCGATATTCTGTTAATATTAGGAGGACGTGGTGTAGGCAAAAGCCAATTATTTCAGGCCCTGAGCCGACTTCCTGATCCGTCAAAATTGGCGGTAGCAAGTCGAAGCCCCGTTGACCTCGACAAAGCGACGGAGCGTGTTGAGTATATCGTTGGCTTCGAAAAGCGCGGCACCGGTTTCCCATCAGCAGAAAACCTCGGTTTAGTGCTTGGGGAAGATCATGAGCAAACACCGCGTCTGATCTGGTTGGGTTTGTTGGCCGGAGTTTTACTCAACTCCAAAAGGCATGTCGATATCGTAAAGCAACAACTGCCGGAAAATTTATCGCGGCATTTGCAAGAATCTTTGCCTTACCCAAACCAATGGCTTTCGCTCATTAAAAAACATATCGAAGAGGTGACCCGAGCGCTTGATAATGTCGAAAGGAAACTCGAAACCGATAATGCTTCCATCATCATAACTTATGACGAGCTCGACGTGCTTGCGGCGAAGCTCACACACGTTTATCCATTTGTTCGCGAGCTTCTCGCCTTTTGGCTTGATCGTTCGCGGCGATGGAATCGCCTACGGTGCAAGATATTCTTGCGCACGGATATTTTTGACGCTGAAGCGCTGGCGTTTGCTGACAGTTCGAAACTAGGACAAAGATCGCTTACGCTAAATTGGAGCCATGAAAATCTTTACTGGCTATTGATTAAACGATTAATCAATGGCAATGAGGAAAAACTCTGGAAAACGTATCTTGAAACAAGTGTAGGCAAAAATGCCTGGAAACAAATTGAACCCTGGGGAATTATTCCATTGACCCGTAGCGATCACCATCGACAGATTATCAGCAAAATGATCGGCACTTATATGGGTACTGACCACACGCGTGGAGAAACTTATCGTTGGTTTTTTAATCATCTTCAAGATTCTCGCGGCATGATCGCGCCGCGCTCTTTTCTCAAACTTTATGAAAATGCCGCCGAGCGGCAACGACGGGAAGGATTACAGAAGCTGCCTTCCGATTGTTTGTTGTCGCCATCGCAAGTTCAGGGAGCGTTGGAAGATGTTTCCAGTGATAGAATAGATGAATTGGCAGAAGAATACCCTTGGGTTCGGGTTTTAAAGAAATCGCTTGCCGGAAATACAGTTCCGATGGCGCGCAAAGAATTTGCCATGCTGTTGAAAAAAACAGAGTGGGAAACCGGAGCACACCCCCGCCATACGCAGCCGGAACAACTTGTAGATGATTTATTGAGTTTGGGAATTTTACGCGAAACCGAGGACAAGCGCATTCACGTCCCAGATATTTATCTTTACGGCTTTGGCCTGAAGCGCAAAGGTGGCATACGGCGTCCTAAGCCATAACCAATTGTAAATATAACAGCACCACAGCCGTTACATTATGAAGCGCAGAAAAAAAACTTCCATCAAGAAACAGATATCGCGCTCTTCTTCCCCAAATCGTCCTGCGGAGCGGGATAACGATCAACAAAAGAAGCGCCTGGCCGCGGCGCAAAAACGCGTTCGCCAAATCGAGCGGTGGCATAAAATTTTGGCGCCGAAGCTTCCGCATATTGATCCACATGATTTGGATTTGATCATTGCCGGAATGCTTAAAACTCCTAAAGAAAGAACACAAGTTTTGTTTTTGAAAAAAAGGGAGGATGGTCGTTATGTCTTTTGATGATGGCTTTCTGGCCGAGCTTGCTGAAGCGCTAGCTAAAGCCGGACTTCAGGTCGTTTTTATTGGAAATTCTGCGGCTCTTCTTCATAGCATTGCGGTATCGACGCAAGACATAGATTTGTTCGTAAGAGACCATCCCTTGCTTCAAAAAAAGCTGGAAAAATTTGCCGCTGATTTTGGCGTGATTCTAACTCGACCTTATGAGCCCTCATCAAAGATGATCAGAGCGTCTGGTCGTGCGATAGACATCGATTTTGTCTTTGCCCTTTCGAGTCGAAAGAGCTTTGAATCGATTCGTTCCCGCGCCGCGAAAGTCCGTCTTGGGCGGCGTATGGTTTGGGTGGCATCGCTGGAAGATATTATTGCCGCCAAAGAAGCAGCCAATCGGCCAAAAGACCGGGCTACTTTGCCGATTTTGAAAGAGGCTTTAGAAGTTCAAAAAACCGTGGCGCAGGTAAAAAGAAAGAATCGCCGTAATTGAAAGAGGAGAAAATTTTTCATGTCCACGAAAATCACCATCAACAACAACGGCAACATTCGCGTCGAAGGCGAGTTTGAAATTTTTGACGCTGCCGGCAATAAATTCGATCTCGCCGGACGCACGACGATTTCGCTGTGTCGCTGCGGACACAGCAACAAAAAGCCGTTTTGCGACGGCTCACATAAAACCGTCGCCTTTCAATCCGAAGTGGCGGCGTACAAACTCGATCCGCCGAAGCCGAAGGTTTAAATTCTCGCTTAAACGTTCAGAAAAAACACATTGTCATTCCGCAGGAATCCTTTTTCACTTCCAGTGATCTTATTAGCTTCCAAAAAGATTCTTACAGAATGACAATCTTCATGAATGCATGGCTTGAGCTTTTTTTCGTTGCAGTTCTTATTTCGTTGCGATTACTTCATTATTATTTTTTTGAGAATTATAGATGCACGTTGTCTCGACATCCTCCCGCCGGCCCGCCTTCATGGTGCGCGATATTCCCATTTACGGCGATCTCATTTTATCGCCGATGGCGGGATTTTCGGATTTGCCGTATCGCCTGATCGCGCGCGATTTTGGCTCGGCGATGGGCTACACGGAATTTGTCTCGGTGGATGGCCTGCTGCAAGGCAATGAAAAAACGCGGCGCATGCTCGATTTCGCTCCGTCGGAATATCCGATCACGTTTCAAGTGTTCGGCAGCAGCGAAGATAACATCGTCGCGGCCTGTAAAATGATCGACCCATGGGGACCGACAATTATCGATCTCAATATGGGCTGTTCCGTTGCGAAAGTTTCCGGACGCGGGGCTGGAGCCGCATTGCTCTGCGAACCATCAAAGATCGGACGGATTTTCGCGCGGCTTTCCAAAGAGCTTACAGTGCCGATTACCGGAAAAATCCGTCTCGGCTGGGATGACAAGTCGCGGAATTATTTGACCGTTGCCAAAACGCTTGAAGACAATGGCGCCTCGCTCATCGCTGTGCATGGCCGCACCAAAGCACAAGCTTACACCGGCGCCGCGGATTGGAGCGCGATTGCGGAAGTCAAACAAGCGGTGAAAATTCCCGTCATCGGCAACGGCGATGTGAAATGCATCGCGGACATCAATCGCATCAAACAGCAAACCGGCTGCGACGGCGTGATGATCGGCCGCGCGGCGATCGGCAACCCGTGGATTTTCTCGCGCAAGGATCGCTGCCAAGTCACATTCGAAGAGAAAGCCGCGCTCATTCGCCGCCATCTCTCTCTCATGCTTGATTATTACGGCAATCCGCACGGCCTGATTCTTTTCCGCAAGCACGTCGTGAAATACATCACCGAAATTCACGGCGCGGCCACGATGCGCGAAAACTTCGTGACCGCTTCAACAGCGGAGGCGTTTATTGCTATATTGGAAGAAGCCGAAGCACAGCAGGCTGAGACGTATCAATTGAAAGCGGCGTAAAAGTAGAAATTGACCGGTCGCTGAATTCTCACATTTTTTAGGAATCCACTTGCTTTAGCGACCGGTCAATAACTTAACAAATGTGTTTAGTTTACTAACCACAATTCATCTCTGATTCTCGTAACCCACGCACAATTTATTTGACGCGAAAGTGGCTTTCGATTTGCCGCTATTCTTGTCAAGTCGTCACATTGATCCTACCGCAAGCTTGGCATCAAACTAAAATCATTTTTTCAACACCTGAGGTGCAATCATGAAAGCTTCCAAATTTATCATAGCCTTCATGCTGCTGACGAGCATGCTGGTCGCGACCGCGCACACAACACCGCCCGACAGCACGGCGCTGCGTTTGGTCGCAGAAGGGAAAGCCCTGTTCGCACAAAATGAATTTAAAAAAGCGGAACAGGCTTTTCGGAAAGCTTTGAAGCACGATCCCGGCTTGACCGCGGCGATGGCCGGCCTCGGCGAGGTGTTCATGGCGAAAGGCAACTGGGGCGATGCCAATGATTGGCATGAAAAAATTCTCACACAGGAGCCGCAGAATTTGGACGCGGCTTATTATCGCGGCGTCTGCTATCGCGAGAGCGGCAAGTTTCAAAGTTTCCTGCGGCGCAAATTCGATTGGGATAACTCCGCCAAATATTTTGCGCGGGTGCTGGCGCAGGATTCGCTTTATCGCGATACGCTTTATCAATACGCGCAATTGCTGCGCTATCGCGGCAAATACACCGAGGCCATTTTGCTCGGCCATCGCCAGATACGATTGCGGCCCGATCTCATCGAAGGACAACGCGGCCTGTTCCAATTCTATCAACGATTTCTCGATGGCCGCGGCGAGGATGAGGTGCTCGACTGGCTGCAAACCCACGATTCCGAGCATGCGAGCTATTTCATCGGCGAAACGTATCGTCGCGCCGGCGAGCTGGATTCCGCCGCGGCGGTGCTGCGCCAATGGTTGGCGGCGAAACCAACCATCAGTCTCGTGCCGGCTTATCTCTCGTTGGCGCGTCTGGACTACGAGCGCGAGCAGCCGATTCAGGCAGAAAAATATTTCGTGCAAGCGGTGGACGGCATTCGCGATCGGCTCGACGCGGAACTGGTATTCGACGACGTCAAATACATCGTCACTGAAAAGGAACTGCTGGAGTTTCGTAAGCTCGCGGCGCCGAATGAATATTCCAACTTCTTTCGCAATCTGTGGATTCAACGCGACCCGACTCAGGGCAAAAATACCGAACAACGCTTGATGGAGCATTATCGGCGCCTGCTGTATGCCGAAAAGTATTGCCTTGACGACGATATTGATACGTGGGCGAACAACCCCGATAAGCTGGCCGATTTGAAATTTCCGCCGGCTTATTATCTTAACGACCGCTTCAACGACAAAGGCCTGATTTACCTTCGTCACGGCGAGCCGTCCGAGCGCGTGGTCACGGTGGCGGCGAGCATTCCCAATGAATCATGGCGTTATGATGCAACAGCTACAACGCCCGAACTGATTTTTCATTTTGCCATCGACAACCTGGCGGCGGGAAATAATTGGCGGATGATTGCTTTTATGCGCGATCCGAAAATACTGGCCGACCGGCTGTTTTGGATTCCGGAGTATTATCGCTATCTGCGCCGCGATCTTTTTCTGCAACGTTGGGAAATAGAAAATGCGCTGAGGCAACAAAGCGCCGCTGCGACCCAAATCGGTTTTAGCACGGATAGTTATGATGATGCGAAATAACGCCATGATCATTGCGGGTCTTGTTGTCACGTTGTTTTTTTCTCTCACGACCGCCCGATCACAGTCCACGGCTTTGCAAGCGAATCATCCCGATTCGCTGCAGCATGATGCCCGAGTTGGGAAGGCTGCTTTCGATAAAAATAACTGGGGCGAGGCTGGCAAGCATTTCGATAAAGTTTTAGCGCGTGATTCCAACAATCTGGAAGCGCAATACTATCGCGGCATTTGCTATCGCGAAACCGGCAAATTCAAACGATTTATCCAGGCCGCAACCGGGCTGTTGCTGGCAACCGATTGGGAAAAATCCGAAAAACATTTTCAGCGCCTCCTCGCGCGGGATTCTTCTTATCAGGATGCGCTCTATCAATTCGCTCTGCTGCAAAGATATCGCGGCAAATATCACGAGGCCATCCAGCTCGGTCACGCACAAGTTCGGCTCCGACCGGATTTGCCGAAACCGCGCTTGGGTTTGTATCGGCTCTATCACCATTACATTAAACACCACAAAACTCAGGAAGCTCTTGCCTGGCTCGGCAAACAGCCGTGGGAAGAAGCGCGTTACTTTATCGCCGAAAAGCTCAGGCGCGAAAATCAATTGGCGGCAGCCGATTCGGTCTTGCAAATCATGCTGGCGCAAAATTTGACGCTGGGGCGGCAGGCGATTTATTTGACATTCGTGCGGCTTCATGCCAGGCAACAGGAATTTGAGCAAGCGGAAAAATACTACTGGCAAGCCGTCGATGAAATTTACAACCAGCTCGCGGCGGGTTTAATTTTTGAAGAGCTGAAATACATTGTCACGGATGAAGAGCTGGAAAACTATCGCGCCCTGAATTCTCCCGCCGAGCAAATCGCTTTCTTTTATGCGTTTTGGGCCAAGCGCAATCCAACGCCGGCGGCGCCCAATAATGTTCGTCTGGCCGAGCATTATCGCCGCCTGCTTTATGTCGAGGAAAATTATGAATTCGCGGGCTTTAAAACTTTGGCCAATAATCCCGACAAGCTCAAAGAACTCGATTTTCCCCAGGCTTATTTTTTAAACGATGAATTTAACGACAAGGGTGTGATCTACTTGCGGTTTGGTCCGCCAGACGAGCGGCTGATTAAGCTGAACGATGAAGGTTTCGGCTCGTCCCCTCCCAGCAATGAATCCTGGATGTATTGGCAAACCGGCCAAACCGCGCAGCTCGTTTTTCATTTTGTTTATGACGATAATATGTCCGGTAATCTCTGGCGGCTCACGCCGATGTTTTATCATCCGGCTATTTGGCAGGATCGCTCCGTGTGGGATCCAAGCTATTTTCGCTTGTTGAACAGCCAAACCGTTGGTGAGCAATATGCCATTATCGATGCGCTCAAAGAAAAAAATCGCCAGGCGATAGAAACTGGTCTCGCAACCGATCGCCATTCCTGGGACGAGAAAATTAAGCCCCTCGAGTTCTATTATTACACGGCCACGTTTCGGGGCGAAGACGGCAAAACCGCGCTGGCGTTTTATTATGGCTTGCCGATGAATGCCTTCGCGCGCCATCTGCCGGACACCACAAACCGTGTGGTGCTGGAAAACGGTTTTTCCATTCATGATTCGAAGTGGCGGGCGGTCGACAAGCAATTGGTGAAAACCCAAACGGGATTAGACCGCAAAAAAGCGAAGACCGCTGAGCTCTATTGCGATTTCTTCACCACCACCGTCACGCCGGATTCTTATCGTGTCGCCTTTCACGCCAGGCCGGAAAATACGGATTTGCTGGCTGATTTGTCCGGCGTCAAAATCAACGTTCCCGATTATTCACCACCCGTGCTGGCGTTGAGCGACGTGGTGTTGGCCTTCAATGTTGCGCCCACGACGAAAGTCGACAAGTTCAGCCGCAACGGCCTGCAAGTTTATCCCAATCCCTCGCGGAATTTTCCGCTGGCCAGGCCTCTCTATATTTACTTTGAAGTTTATCATCTTACCCATGATGCCGAAGGCAAAACCAACTTTACGATCGAATACACCATGAGCCGCGAGCAAAAAAAGCGTGGCGTGAAACGTGCGTTCGGCTTGTTGGGCGGCGATCGCAAACCGGCGATTACTTCGCGCCTCGAGCGCCAGGGCAACGCCGCGTTTTCGCCGGAATATTTGGCGATTGACGCCAGCCGTTTGGAAAAGGGCGAATATCGCCTGACCGTTAAAGTGGTTGATGCGCCAAACAAGAAAACAAGCGTTAAAGAGAATTGGTTGACACTGTATTGAAATGCTATTTCAGAGAATTGCATTGGCATGGCTCATTATGGCGATTTTCGCCAATGAACGTGCAACCGCGCAAATCGCGCCTCGCCTCACCCTATCTATAACGCGGTGGCGCCGCGAAAACGCGCTTACAAAAGATTCGTTCATTCAGAGAGCTTGCTCTCGCCGGAGGCTTTGTCTTCCACATAAAACTTGCTGTCGGTATCGATCTCCGCTCAAAGGTCAATTTTGTCGTCTGGTATTAAAGCGCCAGTGACGTTACATTCATCTTCGAAAAAAAATGGCTACCAGCGAGCGCCGCCATGTCTGCGCTGGTAGCCCAACCACTCAAGGGAATTGCTTCCCGAGCAGTTTCAACAAAATAAACGACAGAAGGGGCGGTTTTGTTCCAACCGCAACACAAAAAAATCAATTTTTTTTGTAGGGGCTAAATTTAGTATTTTTATTGGCCTAAAACCGACGCCAATCGCTGCGGTTACGGATTTTTCTGGTTCAACAATTCATTCGCGCGCACTTTGATGGGCGTGCGTACGACCCAGCAATTGGCGTAACCTTTGTCCGTCGCCAGATTTTGCAGTTGCTCGGCGTCATATCGATTCACAAAACGTCCGGCGCGAATTTTATAATAAGGCGCTTCATAAAACGTTTCCACCTCGACGTTCAAAGCGAGCACGGCTTCGCGCACGGTGGCACGCGCTTGTTTGGCGTCTTCGGTTTGCAACAATTGCACTTGATAGCCTGGCACGGTTTGCCACGACGTATCGACTTTAGCCGTAAACGCCGCCGAAATTTTCAAGGTGTCCACTTTTTTCAGCGCCGTCGATTTGCGCGCAATGCGAAACTCCGGCGCTTTCAGCAACAGCGGATCAAAATCTTCATTTTGCGCGACGTAGGTTGGCGCCGCCGGCGGTTTCTCCTCCGGCTTTTTTTCAACGCGGGGCGGCTCCGTGCGGCTTGTGGATTTTAAGCTGGAACAACCCACGCTAAATGAAAATGCCAATAACGCCAGCCCCGGCACGATAAATAAAAGCGGTTTGAAAATATTGGGGTGCATATAACCTCGCAATAAAAATTCAGAAAAATATGACTTCCGCAATATAATCAAACCGCCGCTGATTAGCAAGCACCGATTTATCCTTAGGCTACTACAATATCCTTCGGCTGTGCTCAGGATTAGCGCAATCCCAAAGCTTCCAGGCCGAGCGGATTGGCTAATTCATAGATACCGCCGCCGCGCGCATCGACAAAAACAATACGGCGATTGAGCCCGAAGTAATCCCACACTTCATACTGCGAATTGAATAATGAGGCGCGGTTGTCGGCGGCAAGCGGATTGTATTCCTGCCACAGGTCGGAAGACCGTCCCGGTATTTTTAAGCTCTCCGGCAACTGCTGCAGTGCGGCGGCGCTAAAACGTTGCACGTTATCCGGCGGACCATAAGTGAGATAAGTTTGCCCCTGCGGCGATTTCCAGCCTTCGCCGTGCGGCCATTTAAAATGCGCCCTGGCGAACTCAATCCGGCGATAATACTCTTCCATCGCTTCGTTGCGCGGCGTGCCCGGCGTCGGGTCGCGGCGTTGCCAGAATTCCAGCAGGCCGCGCTGGCGCTCGGCGGTTGGCAATTGTTTCAATCGTTTTAACTCCCTCGCGCTCGCCACGTAGCGCAACGGCTCTAAAAGATTTTCATATTTTTGATCTTTGAAGGAAAGCACGTCCCACTGCACCGCGAAGCGGCTGCTCGACTCCGCATAGCAGTTATTGGCGCGGTCAAAAATGCGCGCCGTCAACGTGTAATGGCCGCTCGGCAAACCCGTGAGCGGCAGCACAACGCTCTGCACGCAAGAGGCGCCGGGCTTGCGATTCATTTTCGACAACTGCTTGACTTCTTCGCCCAGTTTGTTGCGGATGACATAAAAGGTTTGGAAACTATCGGCGGCGGTCTGCGCCGTCAGGCCGGGCGCGGCCAAATTATAAATTTCATAATAAACCCAAAGCTGTCCGACAAACTGGCCGAAGGCGCGCGGCACGTTCGGCTCGATGCGGCGGTTATTTTTGACAAACACGTTGCGGGAAGAATCAATCTGAATATTCCGGCTAAATTGCAAATCGCTCACCGCCAAGTTTTGGCCGGAAAAATCACGCACGGAAAATTTGCCGGCAGTCGTGTATTGCCTGGCGGTTTCACGATCAGTAATAACGGTGTGCCATTGATAGGCGCCGGGGCGCAGGCCGGCGCTCAACAGCGTGACGCGCACTTTGTCCGGATTTATGGTTTCGTCGTAACTCGCGGCAACGATCGCGTCCAACGCCGACAGTGTTTGCAACAGATTACCCGCGGCGTCTTCGAGGTAAAAATCGACGTCGTAAACAGCGCGAAAAACTTCGCCGTCGCGAATAAAGCTGAGGCGGGCGTAATTAATCTGAATATAAAATTCGACAAAAGTTTGTCCGGCGGCGCCCACGAAATTCGCCCAATCAACGGCAAAGGGCTTCTCCGTCGCCGTTAGGTTGAGGCGCACCCAGTTCTTTTTGGCGTCGTCGTCCGCCGCAACCGTGGCCGGCGGCGTGGGCAGCGAGATTGGATCGTTGGAAATGACGGGCGCGAGGGCAGGGGCTAATGCCGGCCGGGCAAACGGCGCCGCAATGAAAATCGAAAAAATAAAAACGGCTCCCATCCTTGGAATACTGATCCTCATAAAACATCCGACTTCTTGAGATGAAAAGTTGCCCTGATGATTAGGGTGTTGCTGTAACGATGCTGTGACGCTCAACTTCCTCTTACACAAACCATAAAGGTTTCATACCGGAAAGGCCTCGGTTTCGCAGAAAATGGGCCGGGGAAAATAGAAAAACCGCGGCCATGCTTGCTTGAGAATTGCTCTCTGCAACAGTAATTTAATTTTTCACCTGTGCCGGCGGCATCTACTCTCGCGAAAAAATCTCGTTGCTTTTTCACGCATTCCTGCTTAATTTGATCATGTCCAAAACATTTTTAAATAGACTAGAGATGAACGCTCCGGCACTCGCGTACCGGATTTAGCCATTGAAATCGTTTCTCAATATGATCGCTGGAGCGCGCTGTTTGAAAAAGCGGCGCTGTATCTCGAAAAAGGCCGCCGCGTCGTTTGGATCGTCGATCCGTATCAAAAAGGCGTGATGGTGATCACGCCCGCCGAACGCCGCTGGGTTAGCGACACGCTCACCTGCCCGGAAGTTCTGCCCGGTTTTTCGATCACCGTGCCGGATATTTTTTCGTGGCCGGCCAATGCGAAATAGAGACCGTTTTGGTCTCGGAGCATGAACCATGCAATTCGCCGATCCTCGCACCGATTTTGCGTTCAAACTGATCTTCGGCAATGACAAAGCCAAAGAAGTGCTCATCAGCTTTCTGAACGCCGTCCTCGGCTTGGAAGGCATGCACGCCATCGCCGAAGTAAAGTGTAGAAGCATTTGAACACCTCCTCGAATTCCGGCCCATATCGCAACCGGCACTCGGTACCGCGCTGGCAATTCTACATCGACCGCGGCGGCACGTTCACCGATTGCCTTGGCCGCTCGCCCACCGGCGAATTGCAATGCGCTAAAATTCTCTCCTCCGATCACGCGCCGCTTGCAGGCATTCGCAAAATTCTGGCGCTGGAAAAGGACGCGCCCATTCCGGCTTGCGAAGTCAAAATGGGAACCACCCTTGCCACCAACGCGTTGCTCGAGCGCAAAGGTCGGCCGCACGCGCTGTTGATTACTCGCGGTTTCGCGGAGGTTCTGCAAATCGGCACGCAGCAGCGGCCGGATATTTTTGAGATTCGCATTGTCAAACCTTCGGTGCTCTATCAAACCGTTGTCGAGATTGACGAACGCCTGGCGGCTAACGGTGAAATTTTGTGCGCCCCGGATTTGCCGAAAATTCAGCGGCAGTTGCAAACACTGCACGCGCAGGGCATCGACAATCTCGCCATTGTTTTCCTCCACGGCTTCGCTTTTCCACAACACGAAAAAACCGTTGCGGATTTGGCGCGCGCGCTCGGTTTTCAAAATGTTTCATGTTCTCACGAAGTCTGTCCGGAAATTGGCCTCACCGCCCGCGGCGATACCACCACCGCCGATGCGTATCTCACGCCTTTACTCCTCACCTATTTACGCGCGTTACGCGATGAACTTCCCGACTCCGAACTTAAAATGATGCAATCGAGCGGCGGCCTCATTGAAGCGGATCGCTTTCGCGGCCACAATGCGATTCTCTCCGGCCCGGCTGCGGGTGTCGTCGCGTGTGCGCGTCTCGGGCGCTGGTTTGGTTTTCCCAAAATCATCGGCTTCGATATGGGCGGCACCTCGACGGACGTTTCGCGCTTCGACGGTGAGTTCGAGCGTGTTTACGAAACCATCACGGCCGGTGTGCGCATCAAAGCGCCGATGCTTGCAATTCACACCGTTGCCGCGGGCGGAGGCTCGATTTGTAAATTCGTCTCCGGAAGATTGACTGTTGGCCCGGAAAGTGCCGGCTCCAATCCCGGGCCGTTGTGTTATGGTTTAAAAGAGGAGTCGGGAAATTTCACAGCCACGGAATTGACCACGACCGATATCAATCTTTTTCTCGGCCGCCTATTGCCGGAGAATTTTCCGTTTCAATTGCATCCCGGGCGCGTTGCGCAAAAGATCGCAGAAATTCAGCAACAATGTCTTGCCGATGGCCAAAATTTAAATACCCATCAAATCGCCGAAGGCTTTCTCGAAGTCGTTAATTTAAAAATGGCGCAGGCGATCAAAGAAATTTCCGTGGCGCGCGGACATGACGCCCGCGAATATGTATTGTGCTGTTTCGGCGGCGCCGGCGGGCAACATGCTTGTGCCGTCGCGCGGCATCTCGGCATCAAGAAAATTCTTCTGCATCCTCTCGCCGGCGTGCTCTCGGCGTATGGCATCGGCCTCGCAGATACGATTTGGGAAGGCTCCTCGCCGGTGGCGCGATTGCCGCTCAATGAAAATTCGCTGCAACAACTCGAAGCCGAGTTTCAGCGGCTCGCGCGCGAAGGAGAAAAACTGATTTGCGAGCAAGGATTCGCGCCGGCGGCATTGCGCACGATTCGCAAATTGGATTTGCGCTATCTCGGCACGGAAACGCCGCTGACAATTCTTGAGCCGTTAGATCGCAACTACTGGCGCGAATTTACCGCGAAGCATCGCCAGCTTTACGGCTACGGGCGCGAGGAGCGTGGCGTCGAAATTTTGCAGTGCCGCGTTGAAGTGATCGGTGCGACTGACATTGCGTCGCCAAAAGAAAATAAAATCGAAAACCATTTTCCACCGTCGGTTCGTTTTGCGCCGATTGTTTTTAATCATCGCGAATGGCAAGCCGCCGTATTTCGCCGCGAGGAATTGCAGCCCGGCGCCATCGTTCGCGGTCCGGCGATTATTTTGGAAAATATCGCGACGATTTTGGTGGAACCGAATTTTATCGCGAACGTCGATGGGTTCGGAAATATTATTTTAGAGCCGGCGGGCGAGGCGCAAAGTGGCAGCAGGCTGACAGCCTATCTGACGAGTGCAGTTGACCCCATTGCATTGGAAATTTTCAACAATCTTTTTATGTCGATTGCCGAGCAAATGGGCAACGTGTTGCGCCGCACCGCGATTTCTACAAATATAAAAGAGAGGCTCGATTTTTCTTGCGCGCTGTTCGATGCCGGCGGCAATCTCGTGGCGAACGCGCCGCATATTCCCGTGCATCTCGGCGCGATGGGCGAGAGCGTGCGCTCGGTTTTGCTGGCACACGTGGAAATTTCGCCCGGCGATGTGTTCGCGACCAATAATCCTTTCGGCGGCGGCTCGCATCTTCCCGACCTTACCGTCGTCACGCCGGTGTTTTCTAAAAATGATTCGACAAACCCCATCTTCTTTACGGCGAGCCGCGCGCATCATGCCGAGATCGGCGGGATCACGCCCGGCTCGATGCCACCGTTTTCGACGCGACTTGAAGAAGAAGGCGTGTTGCTCGATAATGTGAAACTGGTCGAGCGCGGCAAATTTAACGAGACGCTTTTTGCCAATCTTTTTACAATCGGAAAATATCCGACGCGCAACCTCGCGGACAACCGCGCTGATCTGCAAGCGCAAATGGCTTCGAATCACACCGGCGTGCGCCGGTTGGAAGAATTAGTCGAGCATTATGGATTGGAAACGGTGCTGGCGTACATGCAGCATGTGCGCGATAACGCCGCGCGGCAAGTGCGTGAAGCGTTGCGCCGCATCCCGGCGGGGAGTTATCATTTTCAAGATGCGATGGACGACGGCACGCCGATCGCGGTGCGCATCACGATTGCGGGAGAAAATGCGACGGTTGATTTCACCGGCACGGGAAAAGAGCACGAGTTCAATCTCAACGCGCCGCCGGCGGTGGTGCGAGCCGCGGTGTTGTATGTTTTTCGCTGCCTGGTCAACGAACGCATTCCGCTCAATGACGGCTGCATCGAGCCGATTCGCCTCATCATTCCCGAAAAATGTATCATCAATCCAACTCGTGGCCGCGCCGTGGTCGGCGGCAATGTTGAAACTTCGCAGCGCGTTGTCGATGTGTTGCTCGGCGCGCTCGGCGTTGCCGCCGCGAGTCAGGGCACGATGAACAATTTGACGTTCGGCGATGACACGTTCGGTTATTACGAAACCATTTGCGGCGGCGTGGGCGCGGCGGAGAATTATCACGGCGCGAGCGCCGTTCACACGCACATGACAAATACGCGCATCACCGATCCGGAAATTTTAGAAACGCGTCATCCGGTGCGGCTGCTGCAATTTTCCATTCGCCCCAACTCCGGCGGCAAAGGCCGCTGGTGTGGCGGTGCCGGCGTGATTCGGCATTTCAAATTCCTGAAAGATTTGAAAATCTCGCTGCTCTCGCAGCGGCGACGCATCGCGCCGTTTGGTTTGAATTATGGCGAAACGGGAAAAACTGGAGAGAATGTTCGGATACTCGTCGATGGCACACGTCTGCAATTGGAAGGCAATGCATCGTATCAAGCAGAGCGCGGCGAAGAGCTGATGATCTGCACGCCGGGCGGGGGAGGTTGGGGAAATTTATAATTTCGTTTTCACATGACTTGGCGTCGAAGTTGTCGCCATTCGGTTCACAAGTTAGTGCCGCACTTATTCTCGTTTATTTAAAAAAGAATTTTATTTATGATCACCTTTGAAAATTTATTATCGTCCCTTGGGCTCAGCCTCTCCTGTATGACTTTACTTTGGATCATTAGCCTGCTGAAAAAAGACGCGAGCATCGTCGATGTTTTCTGGGGGCTCGGTTTTATTATTGTGAGTATCTTTTATTTCAATCTTAATCCAAATCATGTCATTCGCCAGCTTCTCGTCCTGGCGCTGGTTGGCATTTGGGGGCTGCGTTTGGCGCTGCACATTCTCCGGAGAAATTGGGGCCACGGTGAAGATCCGCGTTATCGTGCATGGCGCGCGCAGGCGGGAAGCTCCTTTTGGTGGAAGAGTTATTTCAAAGTTTTCCTGCTGCAGGGCCTTGTGCTTTGGATTGTCTCATGGCCGTTATTGGCGGCGCCGCAAAGCACAAAATCGTTGTGGACCCTATTCGACGTCATCGGGATCATACTGTGGAGCACGGGTTTTCTCTTTGAAGCTATCGGCGATTTGCAATTGGCGCGTTTCAAACGTGACGCCGCCAACAAGGGAAAGGTGATGCGCGCCGGTTTGTGGGCATACACGCGCCATCCGAATTATTTCGGCGAGGCGCTCATCTGGTGGGGATTTTATGCGTTCGCGCTCAATTCGTCTTCAAGTTGGTGGACGATCATCAGCCCGGTGTCGATGACGTTTCTGCTCATGCGCGTTTCCGGCGTTGCGCTGTTGGAAAAAAGTCTCATCGTCACGAAGCCGGAATATAAAAACTACATCGACTCGACCAATGCCTTCTTCCCGTGGTTCCCGCGTCAATCTTGAAGCAACTGCCGTGCGCGGCGGAAAATTTTGTCAAACCTCGCTTCCGTTAATTTGCCGGTAAACGTGTTTTGCTGACTGGGATGAAACGTTCCCAGTAAAGTCAATTTTTTGTTGAGCCGATATTCGGCGCCGTGTCCAAATTTCGGTCGCGGGATCATTTTAAAACTATACACTTCTTCGCAAGCCGACAAGGCGTTGTCAAAACCGATCCTGCCCAACCCCAGAACCACGCGCACGTTTTTCAGCCATTCGATTTCCCGCAAAAGATATGGGCGGCAATTCGCAATTTCTTCGGTTGTCAATTTATTCTGCGGCGGCGCGCAGCGCGCGGTCGCGGTAATGTAGCAATCCGTCAGTTGCAAGCCGTCATCGCGATGCACGGAAGTTGGCTGATTTGCAAAACCGGCTTTGTGCAGCGCGCGAAAGAGCCAGTCGCCGCTGCGATCGCCGGTAAACATTCTGCCGGTACGATTGCCGCCATGGGCCGCCGGCGCGAGTCCAACAATTAAGAATCGCGCGCGGGGATCGCCAAAGCTTGGCAATGGTTTGCCCCAATACTTATCTTCGGCAAAGCGTTTGACTTTTTCTCGCGCGGTTTGTTCGCGCCACGCAACGAGGCGTGGGCATTGCTTGCAGGCGATGATTTGCTTTTGGAGGTTAAAAAGATTTTTTATTGACATAAAGTTTTATCAAACGAAAGTTGCAATTAAAATTTACCCCCGGATGAAAAACGGTCCACGGATAAAAATCTGCGGGCTGCTTTTCATCCGGGCGCGATTTTTCTTGATAATTTGAATCTGAAAGTTATCAATTTCTAATTACTGGTTTTGGTACCCAGATCGCCGATTCCCTGTCGCCATACGCCACACAACGCCCGGCCAGAAACTCGCAACCGATCCACGCGCAGACGACGGCGTCGAGCGCGTCTTCGTAGCCCTTCAATTGAAAAGTCCGTTCTAACAATTGCGCCCCGGGCAACCCTTGCGCGACTCCGGTGATTCGTTTATTGAGCGCTAAACGCAGGCGATTCAAATTTTTTACGACCGCAGCGCGCCGGTGAGTATGGTCAAGCGCTGGCCAGTATTTTGTTAATTTGCTCGTTTTATATTTGAGCCGTTCATCGAGGCCGAGCAATTCGATAATCGCCGGATGCGGATAGACTTCAATGAAGAGGCGAGCGTTTTTACTTTGCCGCGGCGAAGCTTCGGCATGTAACCATTCAAAGCCGCAATGAGCAAGCTGCGCAAAGAGCATTCGACTGATCGGCCCCGGCCGTTGCGCCGTCGGTGAGTGCGTCCCGGCTTTTCGCGCAATATAAGCTTTGGTCACCAGGCGATCCGCCGTTCTTCGTCCGATGATCGGCTGCGGTCCGAGTGGAATATCAAGCGCAACAACATTGGGAATGGCGCCGGTGAGTTTTTCACAAGCGGCAAGCAACGAAGAAATATTCGGCGCGCTGCCGCGCACTTTGGCCGTCCAGTCGATTTTATTGGAAGCGGCGATTTGGCAAAACTCTTCATACGAACGCGCAACGCGAACGAGTTGCGCCCGACCGGATGCAGGAATTTTTACCAGCGTCACGCCGGCCGGATGATGCGCCGTCCACGCGGCGTCAACGCCCAGGATGAATTGCGGCTTCAAGGCTAAATTTTAAAATATTTTTCGGTTTATGCTGAGAGGACTCCAATGCAGTGGAGATCAATTTTAAAACGAAACCTGCACAGTCACTCCGGCCGTTTCCGGCATGCTTGCACGGGGAAAGGCCAAGCCCATCTTCGTGGAGGCGGGTTCAACACGCACCATAAACGCATCCAAAACCGCCGCGCCCCACACCACGCCGAGCGAGAGCGCGAGATTGTTGCGCAGTTGATGATAGCGATTGAATGGGTCATATCGTGCAACGACCTCATTTTCACCGGCGCGCAGATATTTCTGCTCCGCGCGGTTGCGGAGAAGATGGCTGGCGAGGGTGGCGCCGGCAAGCGCCGCCGCGGCAACAGAAAAAATTCGGCCTTTGGTTTTTTGGCCTTTGAACTGCTGGCCCCAGCCGGGAAGAAGCAACGAGCGCCAAGTGGCTGGAATGCGCGAATCCACAATTAAAATATAACGCGCCGTGGGCGTCGTGCGGTTGAGCGTCGCGATTTGCGGACGCAGCGCTTCGAGGCGTTGCTGCATTTGCGGCGCAAAGTAAATCGGATCGAGCTGCAGTTCGGGATTGAGCTGCAGCGCCAGCGCCAAATGTTCTTCGGCCCGGCCGCTCTGGCCTTGCTCAAAAAAGACGAGCGCGCGAAAAGCATGAATCTCCGCGAGCGGCGCTGGCTGGTATTCGTGAAAATGCGCGATGGCGCTGTCGGCAAGCGCGGCGGCGACGGGAAATTCCACCTGTTGCAGCGCGCGTTTAATTTCATTGACGCGATTGGACGCCGCCGTCTGCGCCAGAGCCGCCGTTACCAAGATAAAATAAACAAAGAATAAAAATTTATTAATATGTGTCATTACGTTTTAAAAGTCTCATTGCAACATATTCACTTCAAGCTGGCGCGTCTCGCCGGCGCGCAAATAAACCGCCTCGTTTTTCTCGCCGGCTTGCGGATGCGCGAAGCGGAAGTAATGTTCGCCCGGCAGCAGATAAAACGTTCTTTTCTTGCCAACAGCTTCCTGCCGCACGCCGTCTAAATAGATTTCCGCCCACGGATAAACTTTGACCTCAATCTGTGCCACGCGCTCCAACAACGAAAACGTCAGCGTGTCAGCCGTGGTGGAATCGATCATGACTTTAAATGTAATCGGCGGGAACTGCGGCTTTTTGAACACAAACGGATAAACGCCGGCGGCAAGCGTCAGCGGCTCTGGCCGCGGCATCTGGCCAATGGAATCGCTATTGACAAATAGATAAGCCCACGGCACGTTGCGCACGAAGAGGCGTTTCGTAAACGGCGGCGGCGCCGGCACCGCCTCGACAACGGTTGGTTCCAGCAGCGCCGCCGTTTTTTTAACATCTTCGATTTTAGACCCCGCGGGCCGTGCCGGGGAGTTATCCAGCGCGTCAATGCGATTGAGCACGTGCAGAATCGAATCGGCGCGCGACCTCGACGCCGGTTCTTTGGCCGCCGATTGAACCGACAATTGGGATTGCCCGTTCGTTGGCGGTTTATTGGCGTTGAAAAATTTTTGATAGCCGAAAATGGAAATCAGCACTACCAGCGCGGCTGCCATCCGCCATCCGGGCCACGCACGCGGCGCCGCCGGTTTGACAACCGGCGGAGGCGCCGCGGCTAAGTTGTCGCCTTGATAATTCTGTGGATCACGCAGAAAAGTTTGTAGTTTTTCGGTTGACCGTGTTGTTGTAGGAATATTAAAATGTGTCGTGAGTTGCCGGTGAGCTGCCGCCGCGCCGGCGGGCCGTGCGCTCGGCGATTTTGCCAGCAACTGATTGATCAGCTTTTCCAATTCGCCGGGAATGGCGCGGTTGAATTGGGTCGGCGCCAAATGCGGCAACCGCACCACCGCCTTCATTTCGCCGGAAGCCGTCGGCGCGGCAAACGGGCGCGTGCCGGCAAACATTTCGTATAGCATGACCCCGACGGCAAACAAATCGGCGCGCGCGGTGATCGGCTCGCCTAAAATCTCCTCCGGCGCAAAATAACCCGGAGAACCGGAAAGCGTCGTCGCGCTCGCCAGCGTTTGTTCGGCGGGCATCAAGGCCAAATCGAAATCGCAAATTTTCACGCTGCCGTCATTGCCGAGCATGATATTTTCTGGTTTCAAATCGCGATGGATGATGCCGTGGCGATGAATTTCTTCCAGGCCGGTGAGGATGGCGCCGGCAATGATCGCGGCGACGTCGCCGGGCAGAGGCCGGCGCTGGTTGAACAGGGCGCGCAAGTTTTGCCCCTCAATAAATTCGAGCGCGAGAAAAGGGCGATGCCCGGCGACGCCAAATTTGACCAAACGCACGACGTGCGGATGCTGTAAACTCGCGTAGATGGCCGCCTCCTCTTGAAAACGCGCCAGCGTTTTTTCATCCGGGAGACTCGCCGGTTTAAAAACTTTGACGAGAACGATTTGGCCGTTCGTGGTATCAAAACCGCGATACGTGGCGCGATCATCGCGGCTTTTGATCTCGGCAAAAAGTTGTATGGGCCCAATACGATTCATTGGCGAACAAATCTTTTATCTTTTTTCATTTTATCTTTTTTTACCCGCGCCATTCCTTGAGGCGATAATGCAGCCAGCGCCGCGAGACGCCGAGGGCTTTGGCGGCGTCGGTAATGTTGTCGTGATGCTCGGCCAGTGCGCGTTCCACAATGCGGCGCTCGTGATCCTGCAACGTCATGATCTCCTTTGCCGGCGAGGAGGGCGTGAGCCGCAAATCCGCCGCGGTGAGAAATTCCGCTTTGGTCAAGAGCACGGCGCGCTCCACGGCGTTTTCCAGCTCGCGCACATTGCCGGGCCAATCATGTTGCAACAGGCTGTCAATGGCCTCCTGCGTGAAGCCCTGAATCTGGCGGCCGGCGCGCGCCGCGTTTTGGTCGAGAAAATGCTGCGCCAGCAAAATGACGTCATGGCCGCGATGCCGCAACGACGGCATATTGATCGTGATCACATTCAAGCGATAAAACAGGTCTTCACGAAAACACCCGGCTTTCACCTCCGCGGCCAGATCCTTGTTGGTGGCGGCCACGATGCGCACCTCGATCTTGCGAGTTTTATTTTCGCCGATCCGGCGCACCTCGCGTTCCTGCAAGACGCGCAACAATTGCGTTTGAATCTTCGGGCTGAGGTCGCCGATTTCATCGAGGAAAAACGTGCCGCCATCGGCTTCTTCAAACAAGCCTTTTTTATCGTGCGTCGCGCCGGTGAACGCGCCCTGCTTGTGGCCGAACAATTCGCTCTCCAGCAGCGTCTCCGGCAGCGAGCCGCAAAACAGCGCAATGAAAGATTTATTCTTGAACCTGCTGTTATAATGAAGCGCTTTCGCAACCAGCTCTTTGCCGGTGCCGCTTTCGCCGAGAATCAGCACGGTGGCCGGCGTGTCCATCACGCTTTTAACGATTTCCAAAACTTGCAGCAGCGGCTGGCTCCGGCCGATGATGCCGGTGAATTCGGTTTTATCGGCGAGCGCCTGCCGCAAGCGGCGATTCTCATTGCGCAGGCGATCGTACATTTGCGCGTTCTCGATGGCGATCGCGGCCTGATGCGCAAAGGCATTGAGAAACGGCTCGCTCTCCGGGCGAAATTTGCTGCGCGTTTCCGTGCTGTCGATGTAAATCGCGCCGATTTGCTGGGCTTTGATGCGCAGCGGCAAACACGCGGCGGCAATGATTTTTTGCTCGGCTACGCTTTGCGCGGAGCTGAAGCGGACGTCCTCCGGCACATTGTACGAGATGACGGCGCTGCCGGATTTCAGCGCTTCGTCCACGACGCTGCGGGAGAAACGATCGATGGTGGCGATCGTCGTCGAATCGATATTGTGCGCCACGCGAATCGACAGCTCGGCGGGATTTTCCGGCTCGGCGGTCAACACAAAACCGCGCTGCGCATGCACGGTTTTCAACGCGATGTCCAAAATTTGGGGCAGCAACTCGTCGAGGTTGTAAATCGTGTTGATCGTTTCGCTAATCGCCGACAGCGCCAGCAGCGGATCTTCGGTTTGATTTTGTTGGATCATTGGATTACTGGATCATTGGATTACTGGATTACTGGATTACTGGATCATTGGATCATTGGGCTGCTGGATTATGAAACTCCGGCTTTCCATCAATCCGTTCCGTTTATGTTGCCCTAAGTTTCACCTGGATGGTGTGCTTCGATGTTGTCCGAGGCCCGAGTGACCCACGTGTCATTGTTTCGTTTTTCCTCTAATCGTTCCAACAATTTCCAGAGGTTATTCTCAGCTTCATAATGCAAAGTATCCACCTCTTTAAACTGTTCTTTAGTCATTTTTTAAACTCAATCTTGTTATCTTTGTAAACGATTCTACAAATGAGTTTGTAAAATTCGATGGCCTTATGCCATACCCTGAGTTTCATATATCCACGATTTTTATTTCGAAATTTTGTGTATTCTTCCATAACCTACCTCCTTGGGTTTGTCGTAGTTGATTTTCACAGCTCCATCAATCCATCAATCCATCAATCCATCAATCC
>Ga0247727_10003473_pt1 | contig 34818 bp, 17 predicted proteins | sample WisWelCaveWW1625_FD_202498 | JGI IMG/M metagenome (GOLD analysis project Ga0247727, IMG submission 202498) | Biofilm microbial communities from Wishing Well Cave, Virginia, United States - WW16-25 | ecosystem: Environmental > Aquatic > Deep subsurface > Groundwater > Cave microbial mat | place...
TAACACAGAGAAAACGGAGCAAACAGAGAGGGGTAATGCTTGGAAAACTCTCTTTAGCTTTGTAATCTCTGTTTGCTCTGTTTTCTCTGTGTTGAAAATTTTTGTTATTTTTGCAAAAATTCAACTTCTAATAGATTAACATTGTCGAACTATTTCTGTGAGCGAATTTCATTTTGCTTCCGGATTGTCCAGCCTAGGGGATAGCAGGCAACTCCTCCTCGGCGCCGACATCGTGGGTCTGCTGTTGCCCCGCTCTCAAGCGGGGCATTCGATGATCATGGTCGATCGCGTCATCGACTATAGATCCTCGCCGCATCCGCAACTGATTGCGGAACGCTATGTGTCGGCCAACGATCCCGCATTTGCCGGACATTTCCCTGACTTGAAGCTATGGCCGGGAGTTCTCACCATCGAAGGGTTGCGGCAATGCTGCCAACTCCTCGATCTACTCCGCCAACTGGAAGAGGCTGGCCTCATCAATAGCCTGCTCGCTCTTCAGCACGTTCAGGGACTCCGGCGCCAAGTGGACGAAGCGCTGCGTCAGCGCGTTCTCAATGCACTGGAAGGAATGCATCAACCGGAGCCTTCGTCTCTTACACTGCGCGTAAAACTAATCGCGCCAATATTTGCCGGATGTGTCATCGAGTATCAGGTGCATCAGCACCGACTGGACGCTCACAACTGGTCAGTACAAGCCGAAGTTGAAGGCCGGATAGTTGCGAAGGGAGACATTGCATGTCGGCATACTCGTTAAGGGTAAGATTGTACCGCAAGATTCATGTTGCGAGCACCGTTTCTTCGCAACATAAATGTTGCGGTACGGGGTGCGCGCTCCAAAACCAACCCTTAACGAGTGTATTTCGTTGGGTGATCTACTTGCTCGCGTTGCTCGCTAGCGCATGCACTATTCGCTATCGTGTTTGGTACGGGCACAGCCCCGATCGTCAGCACCGGGTGGAAGTCATCGAGAGAGGCGGTCATCAGCATCTCCATATAGACAACGAGCCGCCGAGGCGCTACCTCGGTGTCGCGTTGAAAACCATCCACTTCAGCGAAGACTCGAAGCGTCTAGCTTATGCCGCCGAAATCGATGCCGGTTGGGTTATGGTCGTCGACAGTGTACACAGCCGTCCGTGGACGGGTATTGGAGAGGTCATATTCGGTCCAGGTCAACGACTCGCGTATGTCGCCAACGACTCGGGACGTTGGCGAGTGGTACTCGAAGGCACACCGAGCCCTTTTTTCGAGGCCGTGATGCAAGGCTCGCTGACCTTCTCGCCCGACGGTCGGCGCCTTACCTTTGTGGTGGCCGAGGGTGACGGCTTCCGGGTTATCGTGGACGGCGAGCGTGGTCCTCTTTACCAGGCTATTGGCGCCCTGCGATTCGATCCGGATGGCAAAAGACTAGCTTACGTCGCCAAGCACGACGGCCAACAATATCTCGCAATAGGCGAAGAACTGCTTGGCCCATTTCTCGCGCTGGCAGATTTCACCTTAGGCCCGGGCGGTCGCCTCGGCATGCTGGTGCGCGGTGAGGAGGGGTGGCGCGCGGTGGTTGATGGAAGCGAGAGCGAAGCTTTCGACAATATCGATACCATCCACTTCTCGCCGGCCGGGCGGCACGCCTATGCGGCGCAAATTGACAGCCTTTGGTTCGTTATCCTCAATGGGGAGCGTGGCCTAGCCTACACGAGCGTCGGCGAGATCATCTTTGCGCGGGAGTTGCCGGTCTACCAAGCGCGTTTGGGTAAAGAGGCCTTCGTGGTCGTGGATGGCATTCGTGGCCCGGCTCTAAAATGGGTTGGGCATTTAGCGATCAGCCCCGACGGAGCCCACTTCGCCTACTTGGGGCAGCGGTGGGGAGGAAACATTTCGGTCTTTCACGATGGCGCTGTGCATGCCGTCCCGCGCGCGCTCGATGGCACTCTTGTCTTGAGCGATGACGGCCGACATTGGGCTTGCCTGGCGCTGAACCAAGCTCGCAAGGGCATCGAGGTTGTCATCAATGGAGAATTTCGGCGTCCGTTTGACTTACAGGAGTTGACCGCGCTGGTCATGTTAGCCCCGAACGCTCCAAACGCCCAACATGCAAAGATGCTGCGCCGCTGGGTCAAAGCGGAACTTGAAGCTTTCGATACGGATAGAGCACAGCCCCGACCGCCTGAAACATTCAAGAATCCTTGAGAAGTTATCGGAAGAAGAAGCGCAAGGAGAAATGCCAAAAATTGGTGAGCAATAAATTGATGTGTGTGCTGGCTCATCCCGACGACGAATCACTGGGCATAGGCGGGACGTTGGCGAAATACGCCAGCGAAGGCGTCGAGACGTATCTCGTCACCGCGACGCGCGGGGAACGCGGCCGAGTCGGGGATAAAAAAGAATCGATGAGTTTGGAGGCCGTCGGCAAAATCCGCGAAGCCGAATTGCTCGCCGCTGCGAAAATGCTTGGCATTCGCGAAGTCAACTTTCTGGATTACATCGATGGCGATCTCGATCAGGCCGATCCGAATGAAGCCATCGCAAAAATCGTTGCGCACTTGCGGCGGGTGAAACCGCAGGTCGTCATCACTTTTGGACCCGAGGGCGCTTATGGGCATCCCGATCACATCGCCATCTCGCAATTGACGACGGCGGCTATTGTCTGTGCGGCTGATGCGAGTTATGAAAGCCGCCAACCGCTTGCCAGCCATCGCGTCTCGAAGCTTTATTACATGGCCTGGAGCCATGCCAAGTGGACAGCATTTCAAGCGGCGTTGCGAGAAATAAAAACGAATATCGATGGCGTGGAGCGGCGAGCAACGCCGTGGCCCGATTGGGCGATCACCACTTGCATTGACGCGGCGTCCCACTGGCCAACGGTTTGGCGCGCCGTGTCCTGCCATAAATCGCAGATGTCAATCTATCACCAATTGGAACATCTGCCGGAAGAACAACACAAAGCGCTATGGGGAACCCAGGAATTTTATCGCGCTTTCAGTTTGGTCACTGGCGGACGCCAGCGGGAGACGGATTTGTTTGAAGGGTTGCGATAGAGTTCAGCATAGTATCCCAATTAAGAATTAATTTTTGGGGCAATGCAAATGTCATGGCGAGCGTTTTTCAGCGAAGCAATCTTTTTACGCACATCACAACGCGGACGAGCCGCAACCAAACAGGAAAAAGCTTATCCGCCGAACTTCGCCGAAACCACCGAGTGTCGCCGAACAAAATCTTTTTCGGCGAATCTCGGTGTCTTCGGCGTCTCTCGGAGGGAAATTTTTTGCTTTTTTTGCACTGATTTTACTCTACGTCCGTAGGCTATGCCAAAGGGATTGCTTCGGCAAAAAACGCCTCGCAATGACTACCTTTTAGCAGCGAGAGAATAACACGATGAGCAACCCAAGCATTCAAAGAGGACGTTTGGCGAAAAAGATTGCTTTGATTACCGGCGCCGCTTCCGGCATCGGGAAGGCCACAGCCATCCTGCTTGCGCGTGAGGGCGCGAAAGTCGCTGTGACCGATATTGACGGCAATGGCGCGCAAGACACCGCCAGCGAAATTGCGTCGTTAGGTGGAACGGCGGTTCCGTATTCGCTTGATGTGACTTCTGAGGATGAATGGCAACGCGTGATCGACGATCTGCTGCGGAAATGGGAGCGCCTCGATATTCTGGTCAACAATGCCGGCATCTCTTTCGCCAAGCCACTGGTGGAAATGAGCCTCGCCGAATGGAGAAAAGTTTTCGCGGTAAACCTCGATGGGGTTTTCCTGGGCACGAAGCATGGAACGAACGCCATGCGCAAAGGCGGTGGGGGCAGCATCATCAACGTCGCCTCGGCTTCCGGCATCAAGGCCGGTGCAGGAGCGAGCGCCTACTGCGCCAGCAAAGCCGCGGTTCGCATGTTCTCGAAAGTAGCCGCGCTGGAATGTGCGCAAAACGGCGACAATATCCGCGTCAATACGGTCTCGCCGGGCGGCGTGATGACGCCGATGTGGGAGAGCATGGGCTTTTGGCAAGACATGAAAGCACAAGCCGGCAGCGCCGAGGCAAGCTGGCAAGCGATGTCTCAAGACGTGCCGCTCAAAAGATTCGCGACGCCGGATGAGATCGCCGCAGCGATTCTCTATCTGGCCTCAGCAGAGAGTGCTTACGTGACGGCAGCAGAGCTGGTGATTGACGGAGGTTACACGGCATAGTTCAGTTGGCCGTTGTGAAAAAGAACTCAAGGCCTTATGGCATGCAGCGCCACGGCAACGGAGATTTGGTGCGTCAACACGACGGCTTCTTGCAGTGTGAGACTGCCGCTCGGCGCAAGGATGAAATTTGAGCTTGCATCGGCGGCCGTTTCAGGAAAGCCGCGAGACGCGACACCAGGCTGGCCGGTTCCGGCGGTCAATCGCCCGCTATAGCGGATTTGAATGGAAGAAAAATTCAGCCTGAAACCGAGGCTGGGTGTCCATTCTGCCCAAAATTCTTTCTGCGATCGGCGGGTTTCATTGATGAAATTCGTTTGCTCGAGCCGGTAATTAATAAAACGCGCCTGCAGTCCCATTTGGAAGCTGAAAGTTTTATTATCTTTCAAGCTCACGCCAACACGCGCCAGCCAGTTGGTAAAATGAAAATAATTCTCGACCGTTTTGCCGCCGGCAGGAATGATCACGCCGCGGTCGGTGGTCACCGGCTCGGCGGCATCCGCCCACGTGTTGCTCCAAATCGGCTCAAAAATAAGATCCATGGCCACCGCACCCGAATCATTGGCAAGCGCAAGGCCGGCGCCGAAGTTGAAAGCCCAGGTATTGCCGGGGTCGCGGGGAATATTCATCAGTTCATAGTTCGGTATTTTGGGATGCGATTTGCGATTGACGGTAAAAATGACACCGGCGCGCGAGGCCTTTTTTCCGAACGGTACCAGCGATCCCATGTGCAAACCCCAGGTATTCGTCTGGTCAAGTTCACGAGTTGCAGGCCTTCCCCAGAACCAGCTATCATAATAAATGTCGTGGGTCATGCGAATTTGATTGTGCAGCAGCAAAAGCTCAAACGACGGTTGCCGTGATTTTTCGCGCAGCAGCCCAATGCGATAGTCGACGATATGGCCGCTCTGATCGAGGCGAGAGCTGTTGCTGTACAAGAAATCAACGCCGTGCATCGCTTTCAGCCCGGCCCAAGAAACACCAGCGGCAAGCGAAATCCCGGTTCCTCCGAATTTGGTTCCGATCAGACCGGCAGCATACAAATTGTTCCTGTTCTGGTCGGCCAACAGAGAGCTTGAATTCCACGCAACATCAATTGCCGGACGCCAACGGATGAAATCCGGGCGCTCCGGGCCGCTAAGCTGCTGCACGGCCAAACTCATGCCACCGAACCATCTTGCCGAGCCGAGCAAGGCGCCCAATGGCAGCGTGCGAACGCTGCCATTGTTCTCGGTGATATTGCCAAATACCGGCGAGCTGAAAAGATAAACGCCTCTGAGCCGTCCGCCTTTTGCCGGATTTATAAACGGATCCAGCGAAGGATCATCATAAGCAATAGATACGCCGCCCATGCCAAGATTTTGGGATGGCACCACGAGAAATTGCTCGGTCGTAGCGACGGGAACGGATCTCACGGAGATGAGCTGGGCTTGAGCTACGGCCGGAAGGAAAAGCAGCAGCGCAACAATACGGCAGGCACATTTCTGACGGGTGGACAACGTTTTCATACCTCAACCTCCCGCTTCTTTTCTACAAGTGAAAAGCTTTCGGAATTCGGAATAAGGAATCAGCCACTATTCATAAAATAAAACACAAAATCCGTACCAACAGCATCGAAGGGGAGGAATGCACAGTAACTATGCCAAAAACATGGTTCTGGCTGATTGGCAGATGAGAAAGTTTTCTAGGTGGCACACCGGAGCATACTCAAAAACTTGATTATTTGATCAGATTTTTGAAGGGAAAAATTTTATAAACGCCTCGTTCTCTTCCGCTTTTCTTTTCGGGCGGCGCCTTTAGCGGCGCGCCGAGTGAGCGCCACTTTAGGTTGCGCAAGGGAAAGCTGAGGCGCGAAGGTGGCGTCAAACCGAAGATGAATGCCTTCTCGAGAGATTTTTAAATCCGGCTCAAAAGACTCTAAATTCGGATTAAACTCATAAGCCGCCGTACCTCTGCCAATTTCAAGCTGAAAACGAATCGGCTGGTTGATTTGCTCCTTGGCTTTCTCTAAAGACTCGTTGAGGTCAACTTTAATAACTTCGGACAGCCGATTCAACAAAAACCGGTTCAAGAGATTTCTGATCAATTTATCGACCGGCCCCGGTAAGCTCGGCAAATCCAGCTTTGTAATGCGGGGATTTTTGATGAGCAGTTTCAAATCTTTTATGGCCAGACCGCATTCAACTTCCACGTTCAATCCGCCCAAGCGCACATCCGGCACCGGACTGAGAGCAATGCGGCCCGTGGTGCGCATGTGTATTTTGATACGGTCCGGATCGGCATATTGCACAACCAATTTTTCAACCGCCAAAGGATCGGTATGGTGTGACTTATAACTGATCGGGCCGAATTTGCCGGCTTCAATCGGCACGAAGATTTTCTCGGGAACCGGCACATCGGCATAACCCAGATCGACATCGAGAGATAATTTAACTTTGGTCATCATCAAGCTCCGCAAGAATATGGTAAATTACTTTAATTGTGCGAGACGAGTCTCGGCATTTGCAATCATCGGTTTAAGCTCCGGATCGCAATTCTGCCACAGCGCGATGAATCGCGTGTAGTGTTGAATCGCCTGCTCGCGCTCGCCCATGGTTTCATAAATCTTGCCGCGCTGCAAATGTGACGGCGCCAGGCAGACCAGATCATACACCGAAAATTCCCCAAATGAATTATACCAGTTGAGCGCCTCGTCGAGCCGCCCCAACTCTTGCAGCAACGTCGCCCGCATGTAGCGTTCGTAAACTTGCGCGTAAAAGGGCGAAGCCACCGCCAGCTCGTAGCTCGATTCCATTTTATTTTGTTCGAGCCAGGTGAGCGCCTCCGCCGGCTCCGCGAAGTATCGTGACACCTGGGCACGCAGGCTTTGGGCAAGATCGCCGGCCAGCGTGGTAACCATGGGCGAGCCGCCAAACTGCACCAAGTTATTGGCGCATGCAATGGCAACCTCGCTTTGCCCGAGCCGGAGGCTGAGAAGTCCGAGGAGATATGATCGCAGATGCGGGTGCAAGTCATTGTGAACGCCAAAATAATCCATTGCCGGCGCGGCGGAAACTGCGGCACCCGTGCCTGATTGTTCGACGCCAGCTCGGATGACCGTAAGATTTGTTTCCGGTACCGGCAGAAAGGGCATGGCGGAAAGCAGGGCGCGATATTCGATGCCGGTGGCGCGGTCCAATTGTTCCGCCTTGGCCAATTCCATTTGGGCGGCTTGCCAGCGGCCTTGCGCAAGCGCCAGATGCGCCAACACGACGTGACCAACCGCGCGCACATCATGCGGGCGCGCCGGCAGCGTAAGCAACCGCGCCACATTTTCAGCATTGGGGAGATCGCCACAATAAACCGCCAAATTCCACACCATGTGCAACACCGTGGCAGCGCGCCGTTGCCGCAGCGTTTGCAGCATTTGCGTCTGTTGCGCTTTATCCTGCAGCGCGAAGACTCGCAAGGCTTGAATCTCAAAGGCCGGCTCGTTTTCCTGTTGTAACGCAAGGGCTCGTTGCGTTAGCGTGTCAAGTTCGGCGTGCTTGCCCTCCAACGCGGCGAGTCTGGACAAGTGTAGAGCGGCGAAAACATGAGTGGGGTTTAACTCGAGCACACGCTCCCAAAATTCACGAGATTCCGCAATCGAACAGCCACGCAAGGGGCCGCCGTGGAACAAAACTTCGCCCAATTGCCACAGCGCCTCGATATCATCTGGATAAGTGTCAAGAATGTCGCGGAAAAGCCGTTCGGCTTCCAGAGTGGCGCCGCGCTTAACGGCCAGCGACGCTTGCAGCAACTGGCGTTCGCGCGCGGAAAGGCGCTCGGAATAGCGCACGGCTTTTTCGGCAGCGGCTTGGGAATTGGCAATGTGGCCAAACCACCATTCCACAATGCTGAGGCGATAATAGGCCAGCGCAAAGACGGTGTCGATCTTAACCGCGCGTTGCAACGAAGCCGCGGCCGCCTCGAAATCGCCCTCGTCCAACGCATTCTCGCCATCAAGATAAGCCTTGAACGCCGGCAAAGAATTCGTGGTCACGGCCGCGATGCGCCGCATTTCCGCGCTCGGCGCAAAACTTTGGCTGGCGAGGAGCTGCCCGGTCAATTGGTCGACCAGATTGAAGAGTTCTGCGGCCTCGCCTTCCACCTGGGCTTGCGCCAAAATCTGCGGCCCATTATTGCACTCATAAAGTGTGGCGTGAATGCGCAAGCGCCCCATGACCTCGGTGATATTGCCGAGCACAAAAAGCCCGGCGCCGAAGCGCGCGGCGATTTTGGAACATTGCGCCGGCGCAAATTCAGCGCCGTGCTTCTTGGCGATGTAACCGAGGAGCGCGCGCGGATCGACGCTGCGCAGCTCGTCGGCGCCATCCAAATTCGTGCTCAACAGATCGACCATGCCTTTGCCGAAAGCTGCATACTCCTCGCTGCCGGTGACGGCAAACGGCAGCACGGCGACAACTTTGGGCGAAATTGGTTGGGACGCCGGCTTTGAAATCAACCGGTATGCTACAAACACCAACAAAAGTGCCGCCAGCGTGATTCCCACTGGCAGCAGCTTGTGGTTTCTTTTTCTGGCCGGCGGCACTGGTTGAGTGATGACCGGCCCCGGAACAGTGGCAGCATCCGGTGGCAGCATCTCCCGCGAATGCTCAAAATCGAATATTCGCCCATCCGGCGAACGCATGAACAAAACCGGCGCCGCCCACTCTGCTTCGTTGACCTGCGTAAAAACCGCCTTGCGTGCTTCCGTTAAAGCGGCGTCGACGGGATGGCCTTTGGCCAGGGTTTCATAAAAAACGTGAGAGAGGGTGATCGCCGTCTCATCCGAAACCGGGAACTGCATCGCAATCACGGCCGGCAAGCCCTGCTGCACAAAACGCTGCGCCAGTCCGGTAAACGTATTGCAGCCATCGCCGCGCGCGCCTTCGCAAGCATTGAGCAGCGCCAGGCGCAGCGACGGATGATCGTGTAGGAGAATGCCGAGGCGCTCGCCGTTCACCGGATCGCCTGACTCATCTTCATTTTCGAGAATGAGCAAGCCGTCTTGCGATTTCCGGTCGAAAACGCCGTGGCCGATAAAATGGAAAATATGGTATTCGCCGTTTTGCAAACGCTTTTGCAAAGCGTCCAACGTCGCTTCTTCCAAACGCTCCAACTGCGCCAATCCCCGGTATTCCAAATCTTGAAAAGCTTCTTTTAATTTATCCCATTCGCGCTCGATCTGCAGCCGCGGATAGTCGATCGGACTGGAAATCATCACCAGCACGCGCAGCGGCGGCTTGACTTCCCAGGGTTGTAGAGATACCGGCAAATCCAGATAGCGCACCAGCGGCGTTTTGACGGAGAGGGAAAGAAATTGATTGAGCGCGGAATTATAAAGCAGCTCCCAGGGCAAAGCGGCCAGCTCCGGCGTATCGACGAGACGAAGGCGCAGGCGAAGCCCCTGGCCTTTCTGAGTGGCCTCATTCAGGCTGCTTTGCAAACAACCGCGTATGGCGTCTTCAAATATTGCGTCAAAGAGATTTTCACCCAAAGTTCTTATGGCTTTTTGAGCCGAGGCGCGCCCCGGGCGTTTTCCTTTTGCCGTCTGGTTGAGATCGGCAAAAAACTCCTGCGGTGCCACGACCGCAGTGGGGGGAACGACTTCAGTCGAAGACTCGCCGGCAAGGGAATTGATCACCCGGGCGGTATATTTGCCGCCGGAACGGTGAATCAGTAAGTCAAAATTAGCATAGGCAGAAGGAATGCCGCCATTGCCGCATTTTTTCGCGATTTTGTCATTTTCGACTAGTTTGAGAAACATTGCCCTTGAATCTCCAGTTTTCCGTCCAAACCGTGGATAAACCTTTCGGGAGGAAGCAACGGGCTTGCCTTCCAAGGCATACCCGGAAGCTGCTAATAATAAAGACACAAAAAAAGTAAAAAACTCTCACGTTAAAATAAAAATTGATTGACGCACGAACGCTATGTGAATTTCAGATTACGGAATGCCCAGCCTGCATGTACAGAATTCAGGATCAACATCCGATTCTATCTTTTAGTGACGAATTCAGAAAAACATTTCAAGCTTTTTGGGGGGCAAAGAGTGGAAGGAGTCGCTAAGAATAAGCCAATGCTGTGCCTTGATTTAACGAGAGCGAAATTTCAATTTTAGCCAGGATGAGGTTGAAAAATTTTTGAAATCCCCGGAAATCGTTATAGCCCGGTTGGATCGAAATGTGAGGAGGAACTTGAGGGGGAGCCGAAAATGCCATGGTTCGGCCGGAAGCTCACTCAAAAAAAATCGAAATGATTGAAGCCCAAATTGTTTTGCCCATCTTCATTTTGCCTTTAAACAGGCGCGCCATCAGTTTTCGCCGCCGTTGGGAACGACGACGATTTTTTGAATGAGGCTGGTGACGACGCGGTTGCCAAATTCCAAACACAATCCGCACGCCGCAGCAATATCGACTTTGATAATGCTGCCACCCCAGGTGCAGCCGGCGATGGTCGTTTTCATGGGCGACAGCCCTTCGCGATCAAACCAGCCGCCGGAGACGAGGTAATGGCCGTTCTCAATCACTCGCATGGAGTAAACGGAATTGAGCGTCACCACGATCAGCCAATCGCCGAAACGCAAGTCGGCTTTGCGCACCTGCTTCAACTTTTCCGACTGCGCAATGATGGCGTCGAGACTGTGGCCAAATGAACCGGTCATAAGATTGGTTTGGGCAATTTCGTTCGATGCTATACTCGATAAGGGTTGTTTTTTAAGTCATGCCCGCGAAGGCGGGCATCCACGAACGCCTAAAAATCATGGATTCCCGCTTTCGCAGGAATGACTCGGAATAGTAAAATTCTTTATTTCAGCATCAAAAAATTTCTTGGTTTGCGACCTCAACTTTCCAGTCGAGCCGACTGGGTTACTTTAGCATCACAAATTTCTTGGTTTGGGCAAATCCATCAATCTGCAAGCGATAAATGTAAACGCCGCTGGGCAGATTCTCGCCGCCCCAATCCACTTCGTGTATGCCGGCAGCTCTTTCGGCGTCGACCACCGTCGCCACCTCCTGCCCGACGAGATTGAACACCTTCAGCGTCACGCGCCCGGAAGCGGGAAGCCCGTAACGAAAGCTCGTGGCATAGTTGAATGGATTGGGATAATTTTGCGCCAATGAATAGCCGTCCGGCAAGCTCAGGCTTTGGGCGCTCTCAATATATTTCGTTACGGTATAAGCGCTCCAATACATGCCCGAGGTCGAACTCACGACATAGGGATTGCTAAGAAAATCAAGCGCGACACCCGGCACCGCAATGCCCTGGCGGCTTGAGACCCACTGCTCAACGCCGGCGGCGTTATACTTGACCGTGGTTTGAAAGTAATCCGGCAAATATGAATATCCCGTGATGAAAACATTTCCCCTATCATTAACCCCAAGACCGGTGGCTTCATAAAAGCCACTGCCGTTTCCGGAGTAGCGCACCGCCCACTGCTCCACGCCTTGAGGGCTGTATTTGATGGTCAGGTAAGAAGAAGCCTTTCCCGCCTCAAAGCTCGATCCGGTCACATAGACGTTGCCGGATTTGTCGACGGCAAGCGCCATCGGCCGATCCCATGAATTTCCGGCGCCATTGCGGCTGGCAATCCACAGTGGCTTCCCATCATGAGCGCGGTATTTTATCGTCACGAAATCGTTTGAAGTTGCCGGCGCGCGGCTGGCGCCGGTGACATAGACGTTGCCAAATTTGTCGGCGGCAACGGCCACGGCGACATCGAATGAATTGGCGGCGCCATTGTAGTGCGCGCTCCACTGTTGCACGCCGTCGGAATCGTATTTGATGGTGGCGTAATCAGCGCCGGTGCCGGTCGCATCAATCATGCCCGTCACATAAACGTTGCCGATGGCATCCACGGCGAGTCCGGCAACAGCTTGCCCATCGTAACGCGCGATCCATTGTTCTGCGCCCGCGGAATTGTATTTAATCGTAGTGAATTCGAAACGGCCTTCGCCATTTGAATTGTAGGTTGTTCCTGTAACATAAATATCTCCCACGCGGTCAACTTCGAGTGCCACCGGTGAGTCGGAAAAACTTCCCGGGGCATTATAGCGCGCCGCCCACTGCTGCTCACCGGCGGAATTGTACTTGATCGTCGCATAATCACCGCCCGTGCCCACGCCATCGCTCTCACCGGTGACGTAAACGTTTCCGGCGACATCAACAGCAATATCAGCGGCGGTATCGAAAAAATTTCCCGGCCCGTTATAACGCGCTGCCCATTGTTGCACGCCGTCACGGTTGAATTTGACCGTGGCAAAATCCCTAATGGATTCCGATCCTTCGCTGTAGCCGGTCAAATAAACGTTGCCGGCGCCGTCCACCGTAAAAGCCCTGGCATAATCCCTTGAGCTACCCGGCCCGCTTTCCCGGTTCAACCACAATTGGCTGCCTGAAGCACTGTACTTGATCGTGGCGAAATCATAATCGTTATTCGCGGCCTCGCTGCGGCCGGCCACATAAACATTGCCGGCAGCATCAACGGCCAAAGCCGTGGCTTGGTCGTATCCATTGGCCGGGGCGTTGTAGCGAGTAATCCATTGTTTGATTCCAGCCGGCGAGTATTTGATCGTGGCAAAGTCATCTTGATCACCCCATATCCCGCCATAGCTGCGACTCGCCCCGGTCACGTAAACATTTCCCGCGGCGTCCGATACGATGGCACGCGGAACATCAAAGTTACCCGCCGGGCCGTTGTAACGATCAATCCATTCTTGCACGCCAGCGGCGTTGTACTTGATCGTGGCGTAATCGACAAATGCTCCTTGTCCCCAACTATCTCCTGTTACATAAACATTTCCGCTATTGTCAACAGCCAGATCATAGGCAAATTCGCTGTCATTAGCCGGCCCGTTGTAGCGTGCGACCCATCGCTGCACGCCGGCTGAGTTATACTTCACCGTCGCATAATCCCCAGCCGCATTCACGGCAGCCGCGCTCGATCCGGTCACATAACTATTTCCGAAGGCATCAACCGCAATGGCCACAGCCCTGTCATTCGCATCTGACTCGCCGTTATTGCTATAGCGCGCCACCCACTGCGGCGCGCCGGCAGAATTATATTTGACCGTCGTATAATCTCCGCCGGTATTGGTGAAATAACTTTCGCCGGTGACGTACACATTTCCCGAGCGGTCGAGAGCCAGCGCCGAGGCGGCATCGTCCTGATTTTGTGGCCCGTTATAACGCGCCACCCACTGTTGAACGCCGTTCGTGTTGTATTTGACCGTCGCGTAGTCGGCGTTCGCCGTGCCCGCACTCCCTCCGGTTATATAAACGTTGCCTGAGTCATCTACGGCAAACGCACTCGGCAAATCATTCGAATGGCCCGGTCCATCGTAGCGCGTCACCCACAACTCCGCGCCGGCGGTATTGTATTTGATCACAAGATAATCGAAAGCCGTGCCGGCGCTGGCGCTCGCCCCGCCAACATAAACATTTCCCGCCGCATTGACAGCGACGTCAATGGCGTAATCGTCGCTATCAAAAGGACTGTTGTATCGCGCTTCCCACACCTTGCCGCCGGCAGCGTTGTACTTGATCGTCAAACAATCCAATCCATACGGCAATTTGGTACTGGCGCCGGTGACATAAACATTGCCGGCGCCATCTACTGCCACCGCGTACGCCTCATCCCAGCTCGGCGCGAGTTGCGAAGCATAATGCCTGATCCAGCCGATTTGAGCACTATCTGCGGTTGCCGCGCTGAGCTTCAAATTCCTCGGAGCAAATTTGCCGGACACTTCCCAAGAGTGAATCCCGAAGTAACCGGCCCGACGGCGCCAATCATTCCACGTAATGTTTCCCGGGGGAATTGGCCACCGTGCCTCCTCCGTTTTTGTTTCTGTGGCGTTATACCAAAGTTGCAACGGACCGGCTTTTCTTAAAAAATCAAACTGAGCCGGCGCGATGAGGTCATCGGTGGCGCGTTGCGGGTGAACCGGCAGCACATAAATCAGCGCCACCCAAAAGCAGGAAACGGCAATTAATTTAAAACGGTTCATGATTTTCCCCTTTTTTGAGGGAAGTGTGGACTTTCTAATCCACAGACGCTCCCTCTTTTCCATAAAACTTTTAACACTACCGGGTTACAATTAATGCGCACTCCAACAACCGCACTGCACTTCCCCAAACCCAATTCCCGCGCCTTTCCACACAAACGCCTCGCTGGTGCGCATATTCTCCCAAAAGAACGGGCTGCGCTGGCGCGGATGATTGCCGCTCTCGTTCATGGTTTCAGCGTCGTACAAACGGCCGTTTTTCATCACGGACAAAATATGCTCGCTATTTTGGATATTGTCAAGCGGATTTTGATTGAGCACAATTAAGTCAGCCAGCTTTCCTGGCTCCAGCGAGCCGAGATCGCCCTCGAGGCCGAGATATTGCGCGCCGTGCAAAGTTGCCGCGCGAATGGCTTGCAATGGCGTCATGCCGCCTTGCGCCAGCATCCACATTTCCCAATGCGCACCGAGCCCTTGCAACTGGCCGTGCGCGCCGAGCAAAACTTTGGTGCCGGCATCCAGCAACGCTTTCGCCGCTTTCGCGTTGTCAATGTGTCCAAAATCATCATCCGGAATCATCATGATGCGCCGCCGGGCGCGGGAGTCGATCATCGGCCGCGGCGTAAAATTCAACAAGCGCGATTTTTCCCACACGTTGGTTTTTTGATACCAATAGTTTTCTCCCCAAACGCCGCCGTAGCCGACGATCAGCGTCGGCGTGTAGCCGGTTTGGCTCGCGCCCCAAAGTTTGAGCACATCATTGTAAACCGGCGCCACCGGAATCGAATGCTCGATGCCGGTGTGGCCGTCGAGAACCATGCTCAAGTTGTGATAGAAAAACGAGCCGCCCTCCGGCACCACCATCATCTCCAATTCGCGTGCGGCTTGAATAACCTGCTGGCGTTGGTTGCGCCGCGGCTGGTTGTAGCTTTTGACGGAGAACGCGCCTACCGCTTTCATCCGGCGCAAATGCGAGCGCGCCTCGTCCAAATTGTTGATCACTGCTTTGAAATCGCCGTCGGCGCCGTAAAGAATAGTGCCGGTCGAATACACCCGCGGGCCAACCATTTTGCCGGCGGCCACCATTTCCGCCATGCTGAAAACGGATTCGGTGTTGGCCGAAGGATCGTGCATCGTCGTCACACCATAAGCGAGATTGGCAAAATACGCCCAGCTCTGTTGCGGCAACAAGCCGCTGATGAAGTGCATCGCGTGAGCATGCACATCGATGAGGCCCGGCATAATGGTTTTGCCTTGCACGTCGATCCGTTTGGCGCCGGCGGGAATCTCGACTTCGCTCGATCTGCCGATAGCGACGATACGATTGCCGTCAACGACGATCGCGCCATTCTCAATTACCTCGTCGCCGCGCATCGTGATGATTCGCGCGCCAACCAACGCCAGCTTGCCAGCCGGCACATCGGTTTTCAATTTCAAACCGATGCGCAAGCCGGTTGTATCCGGCGGCGGAATGCTGTCGGCAGCGCCTTCGACGAATTTGAAGCTGCGCGTCAACTCCCGCGTAAAATATTCCGGGCCGATGGTCCAATGCAATTTTTTGCCGTCGCCGGACCAGTGCAAGTAATTGCCGGCATCGCGCGAAACTTTTTTCACCGGAATGGCTTTGGTGCTGGCGTCGAGATCGATCACGCCGCCGGTTTGCGGAAACGGCGCAATGTAGGCGTTGAACAACTCGGTGAACGCCACCCACTCTTCATCCGGACTCGGCACGACGTCAGTGACATATTTTAACTTGAAATGCTCGCGCGGGTCGCCGCCATCCAATCGCACACTCTTGTAAGTTTTTTCCATCCCGCCGCCGGTGAGATAAAAGATGCGATCACCTTGGCGCGTGAAACGCGGGTCGCGGCCCTCCTCGGTGATCAAATGTGCCTCGCCGCCATTTGCTGAAATCCAATAGAGGCCGGTTTCAGTGCCGTGCGCTAATCCCAAAACACTGTTGCCGTTGTCGCGCTGGTAAACGATTTTTTGTCCGTCCGGCGAGAATTTTGGGCCGAGATAATAGCCCTTGCGCGTGACGAGCTTTTGGGGTTTGGTGCGGCCATCGAGAGGTGTCTTATAAACCGCGCCGAGTGCTGTGTCACTCCACGTCGTGTAAACGACCCACTTGCCGTCCGGACTAAACGCCGGCTCAAACTCGAAATGGTTGTCATTGGTAAGGCGCTGTACGGCGCCGTTGGGCAAACGCTTTTTCCAAAGATGGCCGGCGGCATTGAACACGAGCCACTGGCCATCCGGCGAAGTCACGGCGTGGCGAATCATTTTCACTTCAACCGAATCCGGAGCGACTTTTTGCGGATGGCGCAGGGCCGCGGTGATCGTTTGTTTGACTTTCGCTTCGAAAGGAATTGGCGCGGCTTTCTTGGTGGCAATGTCGATTTTCCAAATTTTACCTTTGGCCCAAATCACCAGGCTCTTGCTATCCGGTGTCCAGGCGTAATTGGGATAAATACCGAAGATCGCCCAAGTCTCTTGCTGGTCTTTGCTCAAGCCGTCGTAAACCGGCATCTCCTCGCCGGTTTGCAAATCGTAAAGATAGAGCACGCTTTTCAAACGCACGCGACGGACAAACGCGAGGTATTTGCCATCCGGCGAAGGTTGCGGGCGAGCCGCGCCGCCGGCGCCCGCAATCAAATTCGTCAGCTTGCCGGCTCCGCCCGTCTGGGTCTCACGGTCGAGGCGGCGAATGACATAAATTTGGCCGTTGGGATCTTTGTTGTATTGAAAGAACGGCCCCGGACTCATGTCTTCGCTGAAATACACGTAGCGACCATCCGGCGAAACGCACGGCTCGCCGGCATCTTGCTGATCGTTCCGGCGCTTGGTAAGCTGCAAACCCTCGAGCCCGCCGGAGGCGTGATACAACCACATCTCGCCGGCGCCGAGCGAGCGCGTGCCGGTGAAATGCTTGCGGACGACAAGATACTTGCCATCCGGCGTCCAACTCGCATTGTTCAACAAACGAAAATCTTCTTTCGTCACCGCTTTCGCGCCGGAGCCGTCGTGATTCATCGCCCAAATATTATCCCCGCCGGCGCGGTCGCTGGTGTAGCTGATCCGCTTGCCATCCGGACTGAAACGCGGCTGCACTTCAAACGCCGGTCCGCCGGAAAGCAGCTTCGCCGCGCCGCCCATGCTGGGCATGATATAAATGTCACCCAGCAAGTCAAAGACAATCTCCTTGCCATCCGGACTGACGTCGAGATTCATCCACGTCCCTTCCGTCGTGGTAAATTCCACGTCGCTGGTCGGGCCATGCGCCGCGGTTACGTCCCATTCTTTTTTCTTGGGGGTATCTGATTTTTTGGTGGAATCTTGCTTGGTGGCTTTTGTCGTGTCGGCAGGCAAAATATTGGCATGCAGCGCAATGGCGTTGCACCCAACCGAGATAACAAATAAAATCACAATGAGCGAAATACGGCGCTGGCGTCGCAACATGGTCTCTCTCCCTGGCGGCGAATGCGTTCTCTCACACAACCTGAATGCAGATCAGGCTTTTGGATTTCCTTCGCGTTGCGGTGTAAATCAAAGCAGGCGTCATGGAAAGAATACACAAAAGCCGGGAAAAAGTCAAGAGGAGAATTTGAGACTTGACTTTGGGGGAAATTTCATTAATATTGAAAATGGCCGCTAAAATAAACGAGGGTTTATTCTGAAACGCCAAAAGAAAGCGCGAAAAAGAAAATAAATAGTCTACCCAAATTTTCCGTGCTCGGAGCTCGATATATACGCCAACAATTATTTGCGCAAGTTCCATTTTGAAAGGTGACAGCAGGAATGGCCGGTTGGTTGTGCACATTGGCTTTGATCGCCTTGAGATTCATCGACGCGGCGGGGGAACCGCAACTGCCCATTGCGGTGATCGGCGACACGCAGCGCACCTCGAAACTGGAGGCGATCTTTATGTTTCGCGAGGAAAATGATCGCGAGCGCGAACTGTTGTTGAATCATTTGTTTCGCGCGAAATTCGATCTGCTCGTGCATTTGGGCGACATGGTTTTCGACGGCACGTCGGCAAGCGAGTGGAAGGAATTTGATCGTTTGTTTGCGCCGGTTTTGGCGCAGGGCATTTCGGTCATTCCGGCGGTGGGCAACCACGAATATTGGGGCAATAACCAGCAGGCGTTGGCTAATCTCACGGCGCGGTTTCCCTGGCTGGCAAACCGCCGCTGGCACGCACGCATTCACGACCGTCTCGGCTTGCTCGCGATCGACTCCAACATTTCCGAATACTCTGAAGCTGATTGGGCAAAGCAGGCCGCCTGGTTCGACAGCACGCTGCGAAAAATGGAGGCGAATCCGAACGTCCGCGCCGTTCTCGTGTTCTCACACCATCCGCCTTTTACCAACAGCACGACGATCGACGACGCCGCGTATCTCGCCAAAAGCTTTTTACCAAATTTCTTTGCCTCCGGGAAAACGATTGCTTTTATCAGCGGCCACGTTCACGGTTACGAGCGCTTTGCGGCAAACGGCAGAACGTTCATTGTTTCCGGCGGCGGCGGCGGGCCGCGTTTGCGCCTCTATGAAGGAAAGAAGGCGCGACACCAAGATCTGTTCGCCGGCCCGGCGATTCGGCCGTTTAATTACTTGCTGCTTTATCCGGAATCCGGCCGGTTGCGGATCGAGGTGATGGGATTGGATAAAACTGCGCCCGCCGGGGCGCAATCGCAGATTCGCTTGATCGACAAAATGACCATACCCTATCCCCAACACGAATGAGCCGCCACTAAAAAGATTAATCGCTCGCGGAATTAGCTACGTCCGCAGGGAACAGCTCACAGAAATGAAATCTTCAAAATATTTTATTTCCGTGAGTTCCATTCCGTGAGCCAATTTGTTTTGTTTTTTGCAAAAATTTGACCGGTAAAACTTCAAGGTGAGGCCATGGATCGAACCTTCAAAGAAAAGCTTGCTGACGAGGTGGTCAACGTGCTCAAAGATACCACTCCGGACGTCTATCAGGAAGTGCTGCACCTTGCGGCGCTGCGCCGCCGCTATCGGCCGCGGCACGTCGGTTTGCAAAACATCCTCGATCAACTTTTGCACGCGGTTTATGCCGCGGCGGTGTTTTTTCCGGTGCTGTTTTGGCCTTCGTACTGGACGGCAGCGCTGGGCGGCTTTCTGCTCGGCGGCATCCGGGAAGTGGAGCAGTACAAAAATGTTGATCTCATGATTCTCATGATCAAGGACAGGTTCCAAGACGCTTTCTTCTTCGCCATTGGCGCGGTTTTGATTTATCATTTTGCCCGGTAAAAAGTTCCTTCCGATTTTCCGCACTTTTCGCGTTCTGCACGTACACTCCGGCTGTATTGACGAGCATGGCAGGTTCATGGCTTCTCCTGTGCCCGCCGAGGCTCGTACTTTCCACCTCAAGTGCTTCTCTTCTAATACAACATTCCCGTCAAGAACAGACACCTCCGTCCATGGCTGGGCGAGCTTTTTCAACGTTTGACAACACTTCATCTGTGAGAAGGAGATCAGGTCATGCGTTTTGCGAATTGGACAGATTCCCATCCGTTATTGGCCACGCCGCAAGGCGCGCAAAAGTCTTTTCGCGCTTTTGCCGCCTTTGCGGTTTTGTTTTCATTGTCGTTTCTCCAGCCCGGGGCAGCCTCGGCGCAAATTCCGGTTTTCTTCAACGAAATTCATTACGACAACACCGGCACCGATGCCGGCGAAGCCATTGAAATTGCCGGCCCGGCCGGAACCAATCTCACCGGCTGGAGCATCGTCCGTTACAATGGCGCCAATGGCATGCTTTACACCACGCCCGCCGCCACCCCGGCAGGGTCGGAGGTGTTGAGCGCCACGATCACGAATCAATGCAACGGCTTCGGTGTCGTGGTCGTTAATTACCTGGTGGATGGCCTGCAAAATGGCGCGCCGGATGGGTTCGCACTGGTAAACAGCTCAAATGTCGTTGTCCAGTTTCTCAGTTACGAAGGCTCTTTCACCGCCGCCAACGGTCCGGCTGCCGGCATGACGAGCACTGATATTGGCGTTTCTGAAGTGAGCACCACCGCCGTTGGCTTTTCTTTGCAGCTCAGCGGCACCGGCACATTTTACGGCGATTTCACGTGGAATGCGCCGGCCGCCAGCTCGTTCGGTTCTTGCAACACCGGCCAGACTTTTGTTTCTCCCGATGCCGCGCCAATGGTCATCAACACCTCGCCGGCTAATGGCGCCACCGGCGTTGCGGTCGACACCGACATCGCGATCGACTTCAGCGAGCCGGTGAATGTGGCGGGCACGTGGTTCAGCATTATCGGCTCGATTAGCGGTCCACATGCGGCCACAGTCACCGGCGGTCCGACGAGTTTCACGCTCAACCCCAGCCCCGATTTCGTCAGCGGCGAAACCGTGACCGTCACTATTTTAAAGGATAACGTCACCGACCAAGACACCAATGATCCGCCGGACAAGATGACGGCTGATTTTGTTTTTAGTTTTTCGATCATCGCTCCGGATGCGGCGCCTTTTGTCGCCAGCACTTCACCGGCCAACGGCGCCAGCGGCGTTGCTGTTGATGCGGATATTACCATCAACTTCAGCGAGCCGGTGAATGTGACCGGCAGTTGGTTCACCATCACCGGGGCATCGAGCGGACCGCATGCAGCAATGGTTAGCGGCGGGCCGCAGAGTTTCACCCTGAATCCGAGCGTCGATTTCGTCAGCAGTGAACTCGTTACGGTAACCATTTTCGCCTTGAATGTCGCCGATCAGGACACGGAGGATCCGCCGGACAATATGGCGGCCAATTTCACCTTTAGCTTCAGGATCGCCAGCCCGCTTCGCATCAATGAAATCGATGCCGATACGCCCGTCACCGATGTGCTTGAATTTGTCGAGTTGTATGACGGCGGCGCCGGCAATACGTCACTCACCGACCTCGTCGTCGTTTTTTTCAACGGCTCTAATAATCTTTCTTATAGAGCCATCGACCTCGATGGATTTACCACCAATGCCGGCGGCTTTTTCTTGATCGGTAACACGGGAGTTGTCCCGGCGCCTAGCATTACTTTTCCCAACGATCTTCTGCAGAATGGCGCCGATGCGGTGGCGCTTTATTTCGGCAATGCCACCGATTTTTCGATCGGCACGCCGTTGACCACGGCCAATTTGATCGATGCCATTGTTTATGACACCGACGATGCCGATGACCCCGAACTTTTAGCGCTCCTCAATTCCGGCCAACCGCAAGTGAACGAAAACAGTGGCGGCAATTCCACCACTGTCGCCAACGCGCGCGTTCCCGACGGCGGCATCGCTCGCAACACCAATACGTATGTTCAACAATTGCCCACGCCGGGCGGAACGAACGTGCCGCGGGAAATTTGGCAGATTCAAGGACCGGGCTTGATTTCGCCATTTGCGACCCAGTTTGTGCCGACGCAAAACAACGTGGTGACTGCGAAGGCCTCGAATGGATTTACCATGCAGACCCCGACCGCGCGAGCCGACATTGATCCCCAAACTTCCAACGGCATTTTTGTCTTTACCGGCGCCGCGCCCGCGGTGAACATTGGCGATTTCGTCAACGTTTACGGTCAGGTGATTGAATTCTTCGAATTCACCGAATATAGCAACAGCCCGATTGTAACGGTGGTTTCATCCGGCAATCCGCTGCCGGCGCCGGCGCAGCTCGATGCCTTCATGCCGTCGCCTAATCAACCGCAAGCGACAACGGAATTTGAGCGCTTCGAAGGCATGTTGATTGAAATCGCTGCGGGCGTCGTCTCCGGGCCGAATCAGTTTTTTGTCTCCGATCCCATTGCGGAGGTGTTCATCGTGGCCGGGCCGAACCGTCCGTTCCGTGAGCCGGGCATTGCGTTTCCGGGTTTGTCCGGGCTGCCGGTTTGGGACGGCAATCCGGAAATTTTTGAATTTGATCCGGATCGTGTCGGCCAGCCGAATTTGGCGATACCGGCCGGCTCAACTTTTTCTGCCACCGGCGTTTTGGGATTTGACTTCGGCGGCTACGAGTTTTGGCCGACGCAATATTCCATCAATGCGGCGACGTTGCCGCGGCCGGTGCGCGCCCGCAATATGAATGAATCGACAGTGGCGACGCTCAATTTGCACTTGCTCTATGACACGATCAACGATCCGGGCGGCGACGATGTGGCCACGGCGCTGGAATATGCCAACAAGCTGAATAAGCTCTCGCTGTATATTCGCACGCTGCTTGGCGCGCCGGATATTCTCGCTGTGCAGGAAGCGGAAAAGCTCGCCGTGCTGCAGGATTTGGCCAACAAGATTCACACCGACGAGGCGTCGTTGACTTACACGCCGTATCTCAGCGAAGGCAATGACGTCGGCGGCATCGACGTCGGCTTTCTCGTGCGCAACACGGTGACGGTGAACGCGGTGACGCAATTGGGCAAAACGGATATCTTCACATTTGACGGTTCTTTGCTCCACGACCGGCCGCCGTTGTTGCTCGACGCCAACCTCGCGAATGGCACCGCCATTTCGGTGTTGTGCGTGCACCAACGCTCGCTCAATGGCATCGATAGTCCGACCGATGGCAATCGCGTGCGCCTGAAACGCCACACGCAGGCGGATTCGGTTGCCAGAATCGTGCAACGTCTGCAAACCGCCAAACCCTTCATCAATCTCGTGGTCACGGGAGATTTTAACGCGTTTCAATTTACCGACGGCTACGTCGATGTGCTCGGCCAGATTATGGGCACGCCGTCGAATTCCAGCCAGGCGCTCATTGCCGGCACCGATGAGGTGAATCCGGATTTGATCAACAAGGTTTTGTTTTTGTCGGCGGCGGAACAATATTCATTCATTTTCGGTGGCAGTGCGCAAGTTCTCGACCACGCGCTGGTTTCGCAAACACTGAATCCGGCGATAACCGGCGTGGCGTATGCGCGCGGAAATTCGGATGCCGCGGTCAATTTTGACAATGATGGAACGACGCCGCTACGGGCTTCCGATCACGATGGCTTGGTGCTCTACCTCACGCCCATCCCGGTTAACGCCGATGCCGGTGCTGACCGGGAGATTTGTTTCGGCCAATCCACCAAAATTGGCGGCGATCAGACCGGTTCCGGCGGCACGGGCATGTTGACTTTTAGTTGGACGCCGGTTGACGGTTTGGATAATCCGAACGCGGCCAATCCCATGGCTTCGCCGCTTTCCACCACCACCTACACGGTGACCGTCACCGATGCGAACAATACCCAAGCAACGGATCAAGTGACCGTCACCGTGAATCCATTGCCGATTGTCGAGGCGGGCGCCGACATCGCCATCAGCGTCGGCCAGACGGTGACCATCGGCGGTAATCCCACCGGTTCAGGCGGCAGCGGCGATCTCACTTTTAGTTGGTTTCCCGCCGAGGCGGGATTGAATGATCCGACTTCGCCGAATCCCCAGGCCCGGCCGGTGGTCACGACAAAATACATCGTCACGGTAACGGATACGAAAGGATGCTCGGCCAAAGACTCGTTGACAGTGACGGTACACGACGCCGTTTTTCTGACGAAAGAGTATATCCATTTTCATGGGCCGCGCGCTTCTGAAGGGAATTTGCACGCGAATGGCACGATCAACTTCCACGTCGGCCGGCCAAGCCTTTTGAAGGGCAATCTCACCGCGGTCAACGAGATTCTCATTCGCGCCAAGAACACCATTGACGGCGATGCGACTGCCGGCAAGCGCGTCACCCTTCTCGGCAACGCCAAAGTAACCGGTGCGGTCAATGTTGCACCGGTGCCGATCATTCCTTTGCCCACGTTTTCTTTCACCGCCGGCGCGAAGCACCTCACCGTTGGTGAGAAAAAATCGCTCGCACTGCCGCCGGGTTCTTATGGCAATGTCAAGGTCTTGAATGGTGGGAAGCTTTTCTTGACGAGCGGCGAATATTTTATGGGCAAATTCGAGCTGAACAGTTCCACGGTGCTGACGTGCAATGTGGCTGCCGGACCGATCACGGTTTATATCTTGGATAATTTCAAATTCGGCGAAAAGGCCAAAGTCGTCATGACGCCGGCCGGCCCGATGGCGAGCGCGCAAGTGGGATTCATCACATTGACCAGGGCCGGCATCGAGGTCGGCGTCAACTCGCTGGTGCGCGGCGCCATCATCGCGCCGAATGCCATGGTGACGCTGCAGCAAGACAGCCGCTTCAAAGGCTCGATCACCGCCGGAAAGATCGACGTCCACGACGGCGCCAGCTTTTTCCATCACAGCGCCGCGAGCTTGACCAAGTCTTCTGAAAACTCCGAAGGCGAAGAGTCCGAGGGTGCCAATAATCAGTCACCAGTGACCAGTTATCAGTTGGAGCAGAATTATCCGAATCCTTTTTCGCAGATCCCGCGCTTCGCGGGAAACCCGAGCACGAAAATACAGTTCAGCGTGTTGGAAGCCGGCGTGGCACAGTTGTCGATTTACAACCTGCAAGGCCAGGAAGTTCGCACGCTGGTTTCCGGGCAGATGAATCCGGGACACCATGCGATCACGTGGAATGGCCGGGACAATGCCGGCAAAGTCGTGCCGAGTGGCGTGTATCTGTACAAATTGCGCGTCAATGGATTTGAGGAAACGCGGAAGATGACATTTATGAAGTAAAGCGTGACGCCGACTGGTTTACGCCTTGCGCTTTTCCGTTTTATAAACAGAAACGCCACTGCTTCTCTCAATTGCTCATGAGAAAGGCAGTGGCGTTTGCTTTTGGGGAAAGCCTCACGCTAAAAATTGACATGCGCACGGATTAGTGTTTCGGCCTCCGCCGCGGATTTTGCCTGCTTCAGACCGGCGCGAATCTTCTGGAGCGTCTCAATATCGGTGACCTGCTCGATATGATCGAGCAACTCTCTTCCGACGACTCCAAATTTGATCTCCAGAATATCAGAGATCGTTTCTTTGAGGCCTTGCTCTATCCCCTGCTCTATCCCTTTTTTCATGCCAACGCGCTCGGCAGTGGTTAATATGGACATTTTATTTTCCTCCACGGTTTGTTTGATTTCTTCGTGTAACGTTTCGTCTTTGACTTCCGGCAGAGCCATGACAACATCGATGAACTCATAAAGCGCCAAAATCATTTCACGGCTCATGCCTTTGCGATACATCTCGAGCAAAAAATGCTTCTTCCATTGATAACGCTCTTGATCGCTGCCTTGCGTTTCCACGGTTTTCAAGAACGCCATCGTCGTCATGGCAAACGGATTGGAAGCCTGCTCCAACTCTTCCCATTTGTACCGATAGTCAAGCAGTTTGACCACCGGGAACTCAAAGTAGAGCCGAAATCCCCATTGGGAAATCTCATAGATATTTTTGCGAAATTCAGGATCATCGTCCGTCAACAGTGCCACACTGATGACTTTTTCTCCGAAGCGGTCGGAAATCCGATAATTGCAATGATAAACCCGCTTGGGAAAATCGCTTTCGTGATACCCCTGGATTTCAATATGAATCAATAGCCATTTTTCACTGCCGTCGCGCAGAAAGACCTTGACGAGCTTATCGACGACTCGTTTGCCGGTATCGTCCTCCTGCGGCAGAATCTTTTGCAATTCCTTGTCCAGAAATTCAAAGCCCTTCTCGAAATCTATGGCCCGATGAATTTCTGAAAAATAGAACGCCAAAAACTCCGGCAGCAGTTTATCGAGAATTTTTCTCCACGAGCTGTCTTGTTTCATCGGCGGTGGCTTCCGTGCTACAGATTTCTGTTTGCATTGTATAAATATAGAAAATAATTGCGCCATTTCAAATTCTTTTTTCACGCGAGAAACAAATGTTGTTTCCTTCAAATTTTGTACTATATTGAATAACCGAATTTTCCCCTTTATAAAAAGCTTTGACGATCAGTAACGAGGCCAGGAAATGTTTTTCCCACAAATAATGAAATGGCGAAGACATGATAGCTGCATGCGTCTGACTCAATTGCCGGTTTTAGTTTTGTTGTCGTTTTTGTTTTCTTTCCGTACGGCCTCGGCGCAAACCGCGGTTTTCATCAATGAGATTCATTACGATAACACCGGCGCGGATGCGGGCGAAGCGATTGAAATTGCCGGTCCCGCCGGCACGGATCTGACCGGCTGGAGCATCGTGCTTTACAACGGCAGCGGCGGCGCGGTTTATAACACGGATGCGCTGGGCGGGGTGATCCCCAACCTTTGCAACGGCTTCGGCGTGATCGCGCTGAATGGTCCGGCCAATGGAATTCAGAACGGGCCGGACGGCATTGCGTTGGTTAATTCCTCAAGCGTGGTTATTCAGTTTCTCAGCTATGAGGGATCGTTTGCCGCTGTGGGCGGGCCTGCCAATGGCATGATGAGCACCGATATCGGCGTCGCCGAAGCAGGCTCCGACCCGCCCGGTCAGTCTTTACGGCTCAGCGGAACCGGCCAATTTTATGAAGATTTCATTTGGAATGCGCCGGCAGCAAGCACATTTGGCGCTTGCAATACCGGCCAGATTTTTGTCAGGGGCGATGCTGCGCCTTCGGTAACGAGCACAACACCCGGCAACGGCGCCAGCGGCGTCGATACGAAAACCAACCTCACCATCACATTCAGCGAGCCGGTGAATGTGGGTGGAAACTGGTTCAGCATCAGCGGCTCGATGAGCGGCGCACATATCGCCACGGTAAGTGGTGGCCCAACGAATTTCACGCTTGATCCGGATATCGATTTCGCCAACCATGAAACCGTAGTCGTTAGCATTTTTGCGGCGAATGTAACCGATCAGGATTCGGATGATCCGCCGGATAATATGGCCGCGGATTACACTTTCAATTTTACGACGCCGTCGCTTATAATTAATGAAATCTTGGCGGATCCGAGTTCCACTGACGGCGACGCCAATGGTGACGGGATAATCAGTACGACCCAAGATGAATTTATCGAGCTTGTCAACGTTTCCGGCGCCGCGCTCGATATTTCCGGGTGGACTTTGTCGGACGCTCTGCAAGTACACCATATTTTTCCCGCCGGAACGATCATGCCGCCACTATGCGCCATCGTTGTGTTTGCCGGCGGCACGCCCACGGGCACGTTTGGCAATGTGATCGTGGAGGTGGCGAGTAGCGGCGAGCTTAGCTTGAATAACGACGGCGACACCATCACAGTAAAAAATGGCGCAACGACGATCGCCACCTATACGTATGGCTCAGAAGGCGGCAGTAATCAATCACTCACGCGCGTTCCGGATATGACCGGTCCCACACCCCTGGTGCGACACGCGAGCGCGCCGGGCGCCGGTGGTCGCTTGCACTCGCCTGGCGCCAGAGTTGACGGTTCGCGATTCCCCGGCTGCACGCCGCTAAGTATCACGAAAGAGATTTTTGAAATTCAAGGCAGCGGTTTGGCGAGTCCGTTTGCCAATCAAAACGTCACCACCGGGAATAACGTTGTGACCGCAGTGAGTTCGAATGGATTTTTTGTGCAAACACCGGCGGCGCGCAGCGATAATAATCCGCAAACCTCGGATGGCATTTTCGTTTTTACGGTGTCGGCGCCAACAGTGAACGTCGGAGATTTGGTCAACGTTACCGGTGATGTGGTTGAGTTTTTCAACTTCACTGAATTTGGCAATAACCCGACGGTGACCAGGGTTTCATCCGGCAATCCGCTGCCGCCGGCGATTCCATTTGATAATCTCACGCCGTCGCCGCATCAGCCGCAATCCCCAACCGAATATGAACGCTTCGAGGGCATGTTGGTGCAAATTTCCAACGGCGTGGTGGTGGCGTCTAATCAAACTTTCGGCTCCGATCCTATTGCGGAAGCTTTGATCGTTGCGGGAAATCGCCCGTTCCGCGAACCTGGCATCGAATATCCCGGCCTACCCAGCTTGCCGGTGTGGGATCGCAATCCAGAAATCTTTGAATTTGATCCCGATCGTCTCGGGCAACCGAATATGGCGATCCCGGCGGGTTCGACTTTTTCCGCGACCGGGGTGTTGGGTTTTGAATTTGGTGATTATGAATTGTGGCCGATTTCTTACTCAGTGAATGCGGCGGTATTGCCACGCGCCGTGCGGAGGCGCAATACGGGTGAGTCAACTATCGCCACTCTCAATTTGTATCTATTATACGACGATGTTGATGATTCCGGCATCGGCGATCCGGTTAAGACACCGCAAGCGTATGCCGACAAACTGCATAAACTCTCGCTGTATATTCGCACGCTGCTCGGCGCGCCGGATATTCTGGCGGTGCAAGAAGCGGAAAAGCTCAAAGTCTTGCAGGATTTGGCGAACAAGATCAACACTGACGACGCCGCGTTGACTTACACGCCCTATCTCGTCGAGGGCAATGACGTTGGAGGCATCGATGTGGGATTCCTGGTGCGCCGCGGGGTGACGGTCAATGCAGTGACCCAATTGGGCGCGACGGAAGTTTTCACGTTTGACAACACGCTGCTCCACGATCGGCCGCCGTTGTTGTTGAATGCCAAGCTTGCGGATAGTAGCGCCGTTTCCGTGCTCGCCGTTCATTTGCGCTCGCTGATTGGCATTGATGATCCAAGCGACGGGCCGCGCGTGCGCCAAAAACGCCACGCGCAAGCGGTCTCGGTTTCCAACATGGTGCAGAACCTGCAGAGTGGCAATCCGAATATCCATCTCGCCCTGGCAGGAGATTTCAACGCCTTTCAGTTTACCGATGGTTACGTGCACGTGCTCGGTCAAATCATGGGCACACCGGCATCGGCCAGTGCAGCGCTCATTCCCGGCACTGACAATGTGAATCCGGATTTGGCCAACGCCGTGCTCGCGTTGCCGGCAAATGAGCAATACTCTTTTGTCTTTGCAGGCAGCGCCCAGGTGCTCGATCACGTGCTGGTCTCGCAAGCGTTGCAGGCATCTGTTATCGGCATTCAATACGCCCGCGCCAATTCCGACGCGGCGGAAAGTTTTGAAACGGATGGGACGACGGCATTGCGCGCGTCTGATCACGATGGTCTGGTGCTCTTTGTGAAAAATTCGCCGTCGACCACGGTAGCGAGCAGCAATTCGTTATCAGTAACCAGCTATGAGCTGGCGCAGAATTATCCGAACCCGTTCTCGACCGAAGGGGGATCCCGTATCGCGGGAAATCCGGGCACGATGATTAACTTCGCCATGCCCGAGGCGGGAAAAGTCACGATGAAAATTTTTGCGGGAACCGGCCAGCTCGTGCAGACTTTGGGTAATATGGAAATGTCCGCAGGCCGCCAGCAGTTGCGCTGGAATGGACGAAATCAAACCGGTAGCGTCGTTGCCGCGGGAGTTTATTTGTACCGGATTATGGTGCAAGGACGACGTGGCGAGATTCTCTTTACTGAGACAAAACGGATGACGTTGTTGAAATAAGGAGGTGAAACGTAAGGCGTAAAACGTAATCGCATGGTTGGCGTTTTACAAACAGAAACGCCACTGCTTCTCTCAAATGCTCATGAGAAAAGCGGTGACGTTTGTTTTTGGGGAAAGCCTCACGCTAAAAATTGGCATGCGCGCGGATCAACGCTTCAGCTTCCGCCGCGGATTTTGCCTGCTTCACGCCGGCGCGAATTTTCTGGAGCGACCACTGTAATTTTACCCAATAAAGAAGCGGATTCCCACATGATTTCGCAACAACTATTTGCAAAAACTGTTTTTCGGTGCAAAATTCAGGTCATACATTTAGCAACCAATCGCGGAGGGCATCATGGCCAAATCAAAGAAAACCCCAAAGCAGAGCGGCGGCGTCAACATTAGCGGCAGCACGGTAAATGTGCAAGGCGATGTGGTCGGTCGCGACAAAGTGACGAAACATTTTTCCGGCACCCCAGCCCGCGCGAAGAAAGATTCTCAAAACCAAAGCAGCAATTCCATCAAAATTCTATTTCTCGCGGCGAATCCCCAAGACTCCGTTCGGCTCAGGTTGGATGAAGAAATCCGCGGCATCAAGCAAGCGCTTTTGCAAGCAGAATATCGTGACAAATTCGCTATCGAACAGGAATGGGCGGTTCGTGTCACCGATCTCCAAGGCCATTTGCTGCGTCATCAACCCAACATTGTCCATTTCAGCGGCCATGGCAGCGCCGCCAGCGAAATCATTCTGGAAGACAAAACCGGCGAAAGCCAAACCGTTCCCACCCGCGCTTTGGAGCAGCTTTTCGCCGTGCTGAAAGATAATATTCGCTGCGTCGTGCTCAATGCGTGTTACTCCAAAAAACAAGCGCAGGCGATTGCCAGGCACATTGATTGCGTCATCGGCATGTCTAAAGCCATCGGTGACGAAGCCGCGATCAACTTTGCTGTTTCTTTTTATCAAGCTCTCGGTTATGGAAAGAATGTCAAAACGGCCTTTGATTTAGGCTGTGTGCAAATCGATCTGCAAAGTTTGAATGAGCAAGATACGCCCAAATTATTAGCGGCCAAATGTGACCCGCAAGAAATTGTATTTGTGTAGGCTCAGAAACGTTTAAGCGTGGAACAAAATTCCAAAATTTGTGGCATGCATAAAGCCGCTTTTGACACCGAGTCGCTGAGAGCACGGAGAAAACACAGAGAGAAATTTATGCTTTTTAAAAAACTTTTTTCTCCGTGACACTCCGTAAACTCAGTGACTCCGTGTTTAAAAAGTGTTTGTGGAAAACTAAAAAATCCGTGATAATCCGTGTCATCCGCGTAATCCGTGTTCAAGGCTTTTGCTTTGATGCTTCTATCAGAATGATACGATGAGCGAAGTCAAAATTAAAGCAGAAGGTGATCTTTCGATCGCCGGCGACGTCGTCGGCCGCGACAAAATCACCCACATTCACCAGTACGGCGAAAAGAAAGAACGCCCCATCCCGCGCATGGCTCCGCCGGCGCCGCGAGTTTTTATCGGTCGCGACGAGGTGTTGCGTGAATTGATTGCCGCACTGAAATTAGATGTGGATGGCGCTGGCCCGATTGCCTTAACCGCTCTCAAAGGCATGGGCGGGATTGGCAAGACCACGCTCGCTGCGGCGCTCGCCAATCATCCCGAAGTAGAAACCGCACTGCCTGATGGAACACTGTGGGCTGGGCTTGGGCCGGAGCCGGAGGTGATGTCCCTTCTCGCCGAATGGGGTACACAGCTTGGCGAGGACTTTGCGCAATTCGATTCTCCCGAAACGCGCTCGCGCCGGCTCTCAACGCTGTTGCACAACAAGAAATCACTTCTGATTGTAGATGATGTTTGGCAAGCCGAGCCAGCGCGCTATTTTCTCGTGGGTGGCACTCGATCTCGCGCGTTGATCACCACCCGTGACAACGAAATTGCTCGCAAATTGGCTGGCCGCGAGGCTGTCCGAGTCGAGACCCTAACCAATGCCGCCTCGCTAAATCTGCTCCGCGAGCTTGCGCCAAAAGCTGTGGCTGCTGACGAAAAAGCCGCGAATGAACTGGCAACCGTATTGGATGGCCTGCCATTGGCGCTCACCCTTGCCGGACAGATGCTCGCCGCTGAATGGGAAGCAGGATTAGGAGTTGCAGGCGCGCTCTCCGAGTTGAAAGATCGCGAGGCCCGACTCAAATTGGCTGGCGCAGAAAGAGCGGGATTGGCTACTGACGAGCTTTCGTTGCGCGCCATCCTCGCCATGAGTTACGACCGCTTGCCCGATGAGGCAACCAAACGCACGTTTCGCTTGTTGGGGGTGTTTGGCGGCAAGCCGCTTACTTTTTCGGTTGAGGCCGCCGCTGCGATTTGGGGAATGGAACTTCGTCCGGCTCAAAAGACAATGGTAGCGCTTGTTGGCCGTGCGCTCGTTGAACCGGTGGAGAGTGGGCGATACACCTTGCACACAACTCTGGCCGACTTTGCCGAGAGCTTGCTTGAGGAGCATGGCGAGGCAGCACTTGCACGCGAAACACATGCCAACTACTATTTGGAATTTGCGCGGAAGAACGCGGAGAAGAATTGGAGACTAGTTGATGTGGACTTGGGTCAGATACGGCGAGGGTTTGAAAGGGTGTCTGCGATTTCAGAGAATAAACAGTTCGTATTAGACTATGAACAATCGTTGCGAACTTACTTCACCCGTCGTGCACTTTGGGATGACAAAATACGTTGGTCTCGAATTGCATTGGAAGTGGCACAAGCGCAGGGCAAACGAGCACTCGAGGCATTATTACTAAACGAGATCGGCCACACTTTCGATGACAAAGGCGAATGGAATAAGGCAATTGAATATTACGATCGTAGCCAATTGATCTTTGAGGAGATTGGCGATCGGGCTGGGCTGGCGGCAGCATTCAATTGCATTGGGGCTATCTGTTGTTACAATGGTTCGTTTGACCAAGCATTAGACTACTACGAACGCAGTCGAGCAATCCGGGAAGATGTCGGTGATCATTGCGGACTAGCACAATCGCTCAACGACATCGGCGGAATCTATATGAACAAAGGCTTGTGGGACAAAGCGCTAGATTACTACCAGCGTAGCCGGGCAATATGGGAAAAATGTGGTGATCGCGCCGGCCTAGCGCAGTCGCTCAATAACATCGGGAACTTCTACAGGAAAAGAGGCTTGTGGGATGAGGCACTGAAGCACTGCACGCAAAGCCGAGCAATTCGGGAAGAGATGGGTGAGCGAGCCATGCTGGCTTGGACACTCAGCACCATAGGGGACATCTACTTGGACAAAGGCGTTCTGGACGAGGCACGGGAGTATTACGAAAGTGGAAAGGAGATTTTTGAAGAAATCAAGGATCCGGTCGGGCTGGCGTCGACGCTTGGCGACATCGGGTTCATCCAAATGCAAAAGGGCTTATGGGACGAAGCACTTGGTTACTACAACCGCAGCCTAGCGCTGCGGGAGGAACTCAGCGATCGGACTGGGCTGGCGGTGGTGCTCAACTACATCGGAGAAATCTATCATAACAAAGGCCTGTGGGAAGATGCGCTAGCATATTATGAACGCAGTCGAGCAATTAATGAAGATGTCGGTTTCCGAGATAGACTAGCCCACACACTCTGCCACATGGGTAAAGTGTACGAAAGGCAGGCCCGATTCGCCAATGCAGAAAAAGTTCTCAATCAGGCCTTGGCAATATTTGAGGAGTTGGGAAGTATTTATCTTGACGACGCCCGTAAGCAAATGGATAAAATCAGAGAGCTTCAACAAACTGCTTCACAAAAATGAATCTCAAAGCACAACGCGACCTCTCCATCGCCGGCGACGTCGTCGGTCGCGACAAAATCACCATCAACCTCACCCGCGGCCTCGATGAACTGCCGACGCGCTACGATAGCCGCGTCCAAAATTTTCTTGAATACTACCTCGGCGCCAAAGATCACCCGGCGCCTTTCGGTGGACGAGCCTCCGATTTAACCGCCCTCGATGCCTGGCTGGATGATCCCGCGGCTCCGCCTTATGCCTCTCTCATTGCGCCCGCCGGTCGCGGCAAATCCGCTTTGCTAGCGCACTGGATCACACGCCTCCTCTCAAGATCTACAACCAACGACAAACGACCAACGACCAACGACAAAGCCATCCACGTCGTGTATTTCCCCATCAGCATCCGATTCAATACCAATCTCGAAACCGTGGTCTTTGCCTCGCTCGCGGGACGCATCGCGCATGTCTATGGCGAAAAAGTGACGCAGGCCACGGATGCGCAACAGTATCGTGGCGTGTTCAGCGATTATCTCCGGCGCACTCCGCCCAACGGCGGCCGCGTGCTGGTGGTGTTGGATGGCCTCGACGAGGCCGCCGATTGGGAAGCGGGCGCGGATTTGTTTCCAACCGTCGCGCCCGGCCATTTGCGCGTCATCGTTGCGGCCCGTCCGCTGGCGTTGGATAAAGATGAAACCGCATGGCACAATCGTTTGGGATGGGAAATGCCCAACGCCGCCCAACGCATCTCTTTGGCAGGACTTGACCGCGAGGGTGTGCGTGACGTCCTCAGCCAGATGGGAAATCCGTTGGACGCGCTGGCGACGAAAATCGATCTCATCAGCCGGCTGTATGAGCTGAGCGCAGGCGACCCGCTGCTGGTGCGGTTGTACGTTGAAGCCCTGCTCCCGCAAGGCGCTCAAGCCGCGACCTTAACGCCGGAGGATTTGGCCAAACTGCAACCCGGCTTGGAGGCCTATTTTAAACGCTGGTTTGAAGAACAGCAAAAACTCTGGGGCGCCGCCAAACCCCTGCGGGACAAAACCGTGCGCGGCCTCCTGAACCTGTGCGCTGCCGCGTTAGGCCCGCTCAAAAAGGATGACGTGCTGGCCCTGGCCCCGAATATTTTTGAAGACAGCGGCCTTCTCGATGAAGCGGCGCGAGCGGTCAACCGTTTTATTATCGGTGACGGCCTCACCAGCGGCTATGTCTTCAGCCATCCGCGTTTGGCTGAATACTTTGCGGCAAAGCTCACCGACCGCGAGCGTCAAACATGGCAAGCCCGGTTCCTGCAATATGGACGTGATACCCTCGCCGCCCTCGAAAACAAAACCCTTCTTCCCAAGAACGCTCCGGCCTATGTGGTGCAATATTATGGCGCCCATCTCGCGCAAGCCAAGGCCCCGCCAACTGATTTGAGTGTGTATCAAATCAGAGGCCTTGTTTTTATTAAGTTTAGTTGCTTGACAAACATAAAAAATGATGCTATATTGGGCAAACATTTAATTCGACAAGCAACGTTTGACCCAATAAGGAGC
>Ga0247727_10003474_pt1 | contig 34817 bp, 23 predicted proteins | sample WisWelCaveWW1625_FD_202498 | JGI IMG/M metagenome (GOLD analysis project Ga0247727, IMG submission 202498) | Biofilm microbial communities from Wishing Well Cave, Virginia, United States - WW16-25 | ecosystem: Environmental > Aquatic > Deep subsurface > Groundwater > Cave microbial mat | place...
GTTCGATTCACAGAGGGCCCGGTGATCTGCCAGAGGCGTCGCTTCGTGACCTTCGTGACCTTCGGGAGATGCCGTCGGCAAATGCCTATCGACCATGGCCTGTCGTGATTAGGTCGCTGCGAGATGTTGACAATGATTTAGAAAACACGTATAATCTTCTCAGATTACTATAATTCATCTCCTACACTCTTAGTTGTGGAGGCCCTATGGCTGGAAAAAGCTTAAACAAAGTATCGCTTATTGGTAACCTGGGAAAAGACCCGGAGCTGCGCTATACCAACAGCGGTGTTCCTGTAGCGACGTTCTCGCTTGCGACCAATGAGACGTGGAAAGATCAGGAGGGGAACGTGCAGGAGCGCACCGAGTGGCATAACGTCGTTGCCTGGCAGAAGTTGGCCGAAATCTGCGGCGAGTGGCTCAAGAAGGGGAGCAAAGTCTACATCGAAGGGAGGCTGCAATCCCGATCCTGGGACGATAAGAACACGGGACAGAAGCGATATGTAACGGAGATTATTGCCAACGACATGATTATGCTTGATCCCAAAGGAAGCGGGGGACGAACACCCGAGGCACCTCCGACTGCGCCGGCAAAATCCGGAGAGGCGGAGAAAGACGATCTCCCGTTTTAGTATCCAGATCTTCAGTTTCGGTCGTGTCCTGATTTCAAAAAAGAATCTTGTGGGTCAGACATTCCTGTCTGACTCATTCAGAGAGGACAGGCAGGAATGCCCGTCCTACTCAACTAGGACTTCCGTTTCCTGTTGCTCTCAGGAAGCGAATCCCTATCTTCGAGCGAATTTGTCTGTTCTTTGCCATAGATGATGTCGGTTCAGGGTTGAAAAGACCCGTAGGGAATTCCGTGATCTCTGCCTGAGGCGGAGAAAATCGGAAGCTGCCCCGCAACTGTAGTCCCGATCCAGTCCTGCCCAGCGGCGGGAGTGGGTTGTAGCTCTGCTTTTCAAAGTCACTGTGGCGCCCCGGCGCCGCGGGAAGACCTGCAGAGTTCGGGAAAGCCAGGAAACCTGCCGATGTCACTGCCAGGACAATTCCTTCGCGGGAAGGTGTGAGTGAAATGAATCTTGAATTCAGTAAACCCCGACCTTCATGTAAAGGTCGGGGTTTTTTGTTTGTTCAGCAATCAACCACGGAAAGGACCAACACATGAAAGTCTACGCACGGATCGCCATCGTGCTTCTTGCGGTGTCGCCCGCGGCTGGGCAGGACAGCAGTCGCGACACTACGAAAACGTATCGAATGTCGGAGGTGGTTGTGACGGCAACGAGAAGTCCGATTTCGATGCTGGATTCGCCGTCGCCGGTGGAAGTCCTGGGAAGCAAGGCCCTGCGAAACCTGAACGGCGGTACGATCGCTGACGCGCTCAGGAGTTCAAGCGGCATATTCCTCAACGACTACGGAGCGAATGGAGCATTGAAAACCGTTACGCTGCGTGGTACGTCGGCACAGCAGCTCCTGGTGTTGGTCGATGGAAACCGGTTCAACAGTTTTCAAAACGGCCTTGTAGATGCAGGCCTGCTCCCCTTGAACAACGTCGAGAGAATCGAGATCGTCAGGGGAGGGAGTTCGGCTCTCTACGGTGCGGATGCCCTCGGGGGAGTCGTCAATATCCTCACGCGCCGACCGGCATCTGAGGTCCGCGTTCGCACTGAGGCTTCAGCGGGATCGTTCAGTCTCCAGAAATACCTCTTCGAGGCCGGCGTCGGTCTCGGAACGCTCGGGGTCCTCAGCGGGTACGCGGATGAGCGGGGAAGGGACAATTATCCATCGCTTGTCTCCATCTCGGGAACCCCTGGTACCACTACGGTGACCAGGGAGAACGCTGATTTCCATCGAAGACAGATCTATCTTAGCGGAACCATGAAGCCGGACGATCGTTCGGTGATCACTCTCCTGGCGCAAAATATTCTTGCCGATCGCGGCGTACCCGGACCGCTCTTCGCTCCGGGTTTTACGAGTCAGGCTCGTCAGGCCGATAACGATGCCAACCTCCTTGCAAGTTATATCAGCACGAATCCAAACGGAACGGAATTCGAGTTCCAGGCAGGCTTTCACTATAGTCTCCAGCGATACCGCGACCCTGATCCGAGCTTTCCGATCGATTCATACTACGAGAACAGCTTTGTGAACGTCAATCCCCGGGTGCGATTATTGCTCAGTCCCGGCAGCCGTCTTGCGCTCGGCGGAGAGTTTGCCGAAGGGGTACTCGGGAGTAACGACTTCGACAGCAGAATCACACGCGTCCAGAAGTCGTTCTACATCTCCCATGACTCGCAGTTTGATTTTCAGCGAATGATGCTTGACCGCATTTCACTTTATCAAACTATTCGCTATGATAATATTTCCGATGTCGCTTATGCCGTCGTCCCAAAGTTGGGGATCAACGTTCGTGTTATGAAAGAAGGCGAAGTCCATCTCCGTGCCAGCGTCGGACGAAACTTCCGGGCCCCGACGTTTAACGACATGTATTACCGGGGATTGAGTAATCCCAATCTCAAGCCGGAGCGCTCAACAAGTTTTGATGCCGGTCTAACGGCTCGGACTGACATCGGCGGGCGACAATCGGCGGAATTCACCTATTTTCGCATCGACACGGAGAATCGAATTCTCTTTGATCTTGCTTCATTCATGCCGGTAAACATTGGCAGGGCGGTTTCTGAGGGCATTGAAGTAAAATACGATGGTTTTTTTCTTGATGAGGTGATCGCCGTGGGCGCGAACTATACTTTCAACGACGCTCGGAAAAAAAACCTCGGCTCGCCGAACGACTCCACGTTCAACAAGCAATTGATTTTCGTGCCTCAACACCTTGCTAGCATTTCGTTCGCCATCCACATAGGCCCGCAGACTCTCAATATTATCCATACGATAGTTGGAACACGCTACGCGTCGGAGGATAACTCGAGGTCGCTCTCTCCTTACCGGCTCACACATGCAAACATTGTCGTACATCTCCCTGTCGGTCGGTGGAAGTTCCTGGCAAAGGTCGAAGTGAACAATGTGCTCGACTATAGCTATGAAGTCTTCCCGAATTTTCCACTGCCGCGCCGGAATTATCGCGCAACGTTGGGAATAGAGTACTAGCAGATCCGTTGAACTTGAATCTGCCTTAAGAAAATGCTATATTCTCGGCGGAGAATCCTCATGCAGGCAAAGCTCGCCCTGGAAAACGGTGTCGTACTCACCGGAGCATCGTTCGGTGCTGAGGGGGAAGTGACGGGAGAGGTTGTGTTCAACACAAGTATGACCGGCTACCAGGAAATCCTCACCGACCCATCCTACTGCGGCCAAATCGTGACAATGACCTACCCTCTGATTGGCAACTACGGCGTTAACATGGACGACGTTGAATCGGCGCGGCCGCAAGTTGCCGGTTTCATCGTGAGGGAGTATCTTGACTTTCACAGCAATTGGCGCGCATCTGAGAGCCTCCATTCATGGTTGAAGAAACATAGCATCATGGCTATCCAGGACCTCGATACCCGAATGCTAACGAAGATGATACGGACCGTCGGGGCATTGCGTGGTATCATCTCGACCCATGAATCGGATGATAAGGCTCTGGTGTCCAGGGCTCGCGGATCTCCTCAAATGAGCGGTCTTGATCTAACGAAGAACGTTACTTGCAGCATGCCCCATGAATGGGATGCAGTCGATGAGACCCCTTGTGCGCTCGCGGCGGATATTCCGGCACATTTGAGAAACGGCAAGCGCTTTAATGTCGTGGTCTACGATTACGGAGTAAAACGTAACATTCTCCGCCGCCTTACAACCTTCGGTTGCCGATTGACAGTTGTCCCTTCGCACTTTCCGGCAGAAGAAGTGCTGCGTCTGAATCCGGACGGCATTTTCCTTTCCAATGGTCCCGGAGATCCCGATGCTGTGAAGTATGCAATCGAAAACATCAAGAAGTTGATAGGCGCGAAGCCGATTTTTGGCATTTGTCTTGGCCATCAATTGCTCGCCCTTGCATTGGGAGGCAAGACGTTCAAGCTGAAATTTGGCCACCGTGGAGCAAACCACCCGGTGAAAAATCTTGTGAGAAACGAAATTGAAATTACGTCACAGAACCACGGATTCGCCGTTGATCCGGGCACACTCGATTCTTCCGCGATCGAGATTACGCACACCAATTTGAACGATGAGACGAACGAGGGATTCCGTCATCGCGAGCTGCCTATCTTTAGCGTGCAATACCACCCGGAGGCGTCGCCCGGACCGCACGACAGTGATTATTTGTTCAGCCAATTTCTGGAGATGATGGAAAGAAATATTCCGATCCGGAAACCTGCGGGGACTGAGGTCAAATAATCCGGACTTGATTCACGTCGAGTTTTTTGGTAGATTGAAACGGATCATTGAACGGGCGATGCGCTCCGCCATGTAGACGGTCGACGACTCGTCGAAGGGGGGGGGCAGTTTGTTGCCCGCCCGAACGACCAATCCACATGGCTTGAATATTCAGCCGGACGGCGAGCGCACGGTTCACTCCGGTCTGCCCCAAGGCTATCCGGGCGCTTGGCTTAGCCGGTTCAGAGCGTACGCCTCACACCCGCCTGCCAACAAGAGGGCGATTAGCTCAGTTGGTTAGAGCGCACGGTTCACATCCGTGAGGTCATAGGTTCAAGTCCTATATCGCCCACACACGGCGGGCAGGCGCGTAAGGTCGTCCCGAAGCTTTGCATCGGGACAATGCCCACAAGGCAAGTGACCTTTAATCCCTATCCCGAGAGGTAGGAAAGGAGAATTGAGAATGATAGCTTCACCGTACGCGGTAGTTGAGACGAATGAAGCCGGGTTCACCCGACTGTTAAACAATCCACAATCGAGCTGTTCTAAGAATGACCTCCTTCCCCCGCGGGAACGGAGGTTTTTTGTTTCCGGGCCCGATAATTCTTCGTCGGACGAGGGCCGCTCATGAAGATCAAATCCAGGGTCGTAGATGAGCAAGGATTCCAGCGAACGGTAACTCGACTTGCCCACGAGATTCTTGAGAGGAACAAAGGCATCGAGACCATCGCCATCGTGGGAATTCGTACGAGAGGAGAGCACCTTGCAAAACGGTTGGCACAAAAGGTCAAAGATATTGAACATAAGGATGTGGAATTGGGAATGTTGGACATAACACTGTATCGGGACGATCTCCGCATGAGGCTCGATAATCCGGAGCTGAAGGGAACGGACATTACGTTCGATGTTACCGGGAAGAATATCATTCTGGTTGATGACGTTTTGTACACGGCACGCACAATCCGAGCAGCCCTTGACGAGTTAATTGATATGGGGAGGCCGGCGTCCATTCAGCTTGCCGTATTGGTCGACCGGGGCCATCGCGAGCTGCCCATAAAAGCCGACTTCGTCGGTAAGAACATACCTACGTCCCAGGGAGAGGAAGTACGTGTCTTGATGAAAGAAGTGGACGGAGAAGATGCAGTGGTCATCGTCGACCTCAGCGAACCCGGTGTGGTCTGATGGCACTTTCACGGCGACATCTCCTCGGTCTCGACGGCGTACCGAAGGAAGATATTGAACAGATCTTAGATACTGCCACCTCTTTTCGCGAAGTGTTGGAACGGCCCATAAAAAAAGTTCCTACGTTACAGGGCAAAACCATTGTTAATCTGTTTTTTGAAAGCTCCACCAGAACAAGGATTTCCTTCGAGCTCGCCGAGAGGCGGCTCTCGGCAGATGTGGTGAATTTTTCAGCCGATGTTAGCAGCGTCCTGAAAGGTGAAACGTTGAAAGACACTGTTCGCAACCTGGAGGCGATGAAAATCGACATGGTGGTCATACGGCACGCCGCGGCAGGAGCAGCAGATTTCCTGGGAAAGGTAGTTCAGGCAAATGTTATCAATGCGGGAGATGGCGCCCATGAGCACCCCACACAGGCGCTGCTGGATATGTATACGATCCGGGAGAAGTTCGGAACCCTCGAAGGAATCCATGTTTGCATCGTCGGAGATATATCCCACAGCCGTGTCGCTCGATCGAATATTTATGGGCTGAAAACCATGGGGGCAAATGTCTCTGTGTGCGGCCCGCGGACTCTCATACCGCGCTTCATCGAGCCTCTCGGCGTCAAGGTGTATTACGATCTCGATGAAGCAATCCGGGATGCTGACTTATTGAACGTCTTGCGCATCCAGCTTGAACGGCAGGGGAGCGCTTTGTTTCCAACACTTCGAGAATATCATCAGACATTTGGAATAACCAGAGAGCGGCTGGATAGGTCCGGCAAGACTGTGACGATACTCCATCCGGGTCCCATCAACCGTGATGTCGAACTCTCCGGCGACGTTGCCGACAGTGAGCATTCACTCATTATTCAACAAGTGTTGAATGGGGTAGCGGTGAGAATGGCAATCTTGTACCTCCTCGGAACAGGCCGCTAGAATCAGGGCATGCTATGATCCTCCTTCTTAAAAACGGACACATAATTGATCCAACTATCGGTCGGGACGAAATGGCGGATATCTTCATTGTTGAAGGGGTCATTGACCAGATTGGAAAAAAAATCGGAACGGGTGTGGCTGCTGATGTTTTTGATCTCAACGGCAAGATAGTGGCCCCCGGTTTTATCGACATGCACGTGCATGCACGTGAGCCCGGGTTCGAGCACAAAGAAACTATCGCAACCGTTGCAGCAGCCGCTGCGGCGGGTGGTTTCACTGCAATTTGCTGCATGCCCAACACCAATCCGCCGATTGATGATGCATCTGTCGTTGAGTACATACAGAAAAAAGTGTCGAACATTGAGCGAAATGTCGTTGATGTTTACCCCGTCGGTGCAGTGACGAAAGACCGCGAGGGTAAGGAACTATCGCCCATGGCGGAACTTGCCCAGGCCGGAGTGGTCGGCTTCAGTGACGATGGATCCCCGGTGGCCCAGGCCGAAATCATGCGCCGGGCCCTCGAGTACTCCAGCATGTTGAACAAGCCGATCATTCAGCATGCAGAGGACCTTTCGATGACACGGGGAGGTGCAATGAATGAAGGAATCACTTCGACCCGTCTTGGACTGCCGTCAATGGCGTCCGTCGCTGAAGAAATTATTATTGCCCGGGATCTCGGGTTGGTCGAATATCTTCATCCACCCCTTCGTACGACGAATGCGAGCGTGCAATACCATGTGGCACATGTCAGCACAAGAGGAGCGGTCGAGCTAATACGCCAGGCGAAGAATAAAGGACTTCCTGTAACCTGTGAGGCTGCGCCACATCATTTCTCTTTGACGGAAGAAGCCGTACGTTCGTTCGATACAAACACAAAGATGAATCCCCCGTTACGCACACAAGATGATGTTCAAGCCGTCAAAGAAGGCCTTCGCGATGGCACCATCGATGCGATTGCCACCGACCATGCACCACACTCATTCGATGAAAAGCAGGTCGAATTTATCCACGCCCCTTTTGGTATTGTTGGTTTGGAAACTTCACTGGGTTTGGCGATCAACGAGCTACTGGAAACGAACATCCTTTCCCTGGCTCAGCTCGTCGAAAAATTTTCGGTTAATCCCAGAAAAATCCTTCATCTGAATTCCGTTTCCATCGCAGAAGGGCAGAGAGCAAACCTCACCATATTTGACCCGCAGCTTCAGTGGGCCGTTGATATTCGGAAATTCAGGTCGAAGGCAAAGAACTCTCCATTCGACGGGTGGCAACTCAAGGGAAAGGCTTTTGCAGTGGTGAACAGGGGTGAGATTTACCTCCCCTGATTCTTCTACTGCATGTTTTCGTTAACACCCACGTCCTAAAATGTAAACGCGCCTGGAAGTTTTCCTGGCCCCGTGTCTTTAGAATATCTGAAAGAACCGCTTAGATTATTAAGTTCTTGGCATATCCTTTGTGAAGGGTATCGGTGGTTCCCTGAACAAAAGTCGAAAGGAGACTGCCATGGGTTCGAAACTTTATCTTATCGTATGTTTATCGATTCTTATCGCCGGGTGTGAGGGAAATCTATTCCATTCAGATATTACCCCGCCCACTGCACCACGCGGAATCTACACAGAAACGGGCGACAATCTCGTCGAGGTATTTTGGATCGATAATCCTGAAGCAGATGTAGCGGGATACAACGTTTTTGTAGGTTCTTCGTACTCAGGCATGTACACGCTTGTTGCCTCAACATCGCAGCCTCACTTCGTTGACTACGGAGCCAATAATGGAGTAACATATTATTATGCCGTAACTGCCTACGATTTTTCTGGTAACGAAAGCGAACTCAGTCGCGACGTCGCTTATGACACTCCACGACCGGAAGGTTACGACATCCATCTTAATGACTATCGGACTCGACCCGATCTATCCGGGTATGATTTTTCGACCTATTCTGTAGGACCTTATAACGATCGTTACACGGACGTGTTCTTTGAGTATTTTGGTGGCTCGTATTATATGAACGTCTGGGAAGACAGTGATATTCAGGATATGGGCTACACAATTTCACTGTATGAGATCCGCTTTGCGCCGACAAATGGATGGTCACCGACGAAAGATGTGCGCCTTATCGTCGGCCACACGTATGTTGTTTGGACATGGGACAACCATTTTGCGAAGTTTCGTATCACCGCGCTTTCTCCCGCCCGCGTCATTTTCGACTGGACCTATCAGTTGCAGGCGGGGAACACCCGATTGAGACCCTCTCCGTCCTCCGAACGAATCTTAGAGCCTGGCAGCGGTGCAAGAAGTCGGCAATCTCTAAGCCGTAGATCGCTGGCGGTAACTCGGTGATTGCAGTTTGACTTTTTCTTATGCATAGAGTATTTTGAGTAAGGAAAACCAATGAAACTGATGACGATAGGGATCCTCCTGCTGATGCTTGCTAATGATGTCTCTGGCCAGGGGACACGCCGGACCGACAGGAGCAGGAGTGTGTCTCCTCAAAATCTCGATCGAAACTCAACCCAGACTCTCATTGAGCGTAAGGGACAAGAGGCTGGACCTTCTGCCTATGCCGATATCTTTCGCTCGGTTCAGCATGGCATAACGGAGGGGAACGTGAAAGCCTTCTCACAACATTTTGGTCCACAGGTCTTTGTTTCTCTCCCAAGTGGAGAGAATGGCTACTACAGCGCCAACCAGGCGTATTCTATTCTGCAAAATTATCTCGGCAGCCGTCGACTCCAGTCTTTTCGATTCAGTACATATGGTGAGTCGGAAACTGCACCCTATGCCACGGGTCCCGGACGCTTTGAAGCTCGAGGCAACATTGAAACCGTTCAGGTATACGCTTCCCTCTCAGCGCTCAACGGCAGGTGGATGTTGAGCCAGGTCAGTATTTATTGATGCATGCGATTTTCTCCGCGCTCCTTCGCTGATTTCATGAAAAGGCGATCTCCACTTTCTTGGATCGCCTTTTCTCTTTGCCTTCTCGTTCTTCTGATCCAGGCGGGTCAGTGGATAATCGAATCTCAGATAAGAAAAGATTGGCCGTCTGTTCGTGAGGAAAGCGTTCAGAGAATTTATTCGACTGTCCAAGAAACTTTCGATTCTTACCAGCGTGGAGCCCTTCAAATAGCGAGAACTGTCGCTTCCTTATCCCCATTAATCAAAGAAATCTCTGCCAGACCAAAACCGGATCAAAGGAATCTCTTCAATATACTCCAGGGTACTGAACTGGAGCCTGAGACGAGCGTAGAAGTCTATGACACCAGCGGGATACTCCTCGCGTGGTGGGGTCGAACTGCAGGCCTTCAGCTTAAACAGGCGGATGTTAAGCAAGAAACATCCTTTGTGTCGATTGGGGCTGTGTACTCCTACTTCACCGTTGTCGTGCCTATACGCTCCAGTGTCGGTAAAGAAGCCTTTGTGGTTGTCCACAAATTGTTCGATGTGAACTACCCGTTCAGCAATCGATTTATCAGCAGCGCCGGTTTCACGCAGACATTTCCTCGCCGGCTGGAATATGACGTATCGTATGATTTTTCCCATCAGCTCCCACGGAGCAATGCCGAAGACGTCATCTCTATTCCGTTGTCCGGGATTACCGGAGCGACGATCGGCTATGCATATGTTGACAAACCCGACCTTCCTGCACTACTTGAAAATGTTCGTGTCATAGCTCAGAAGATCGCAACACTTCTTCTCGTCCTTCTTTCCGTGTTATTGTCTTATGTCGCAGGGAAATCTCTCCATCGTTCGGCTCGTCTTGCAGTCCGTCTGTTCGCTATGACCGCGTTGCTGTGGTCGATCCGCTACGTATGGCTGTTGATGGGTTTTCCATCGGATTTTTTCACCGATGGTATTTTTGATCCCCGTTATTTTGCTTCGCCCTTTGGTTTTGGGATAGCGAAATCGTTGGGCGAGCTTTTCCTCACTTCGGGAGTGTTGTGCGCTGGCGTTTCCTATGTGGTTTATTTGCTGCTCCCGCGTTTCTTGACGATTGATACCCAGGAAAAAGGGGTTCGTTCACATCGACAACTGCTTGGACTGTTGTCCGTTCCGATTCTTGCGTTCACGGTATTTCTGTTCCATCGGGGGCTGACCGCAACAGTTCGCAGCGCGGTATTTGATTCTACGCTGCAGTACAGCGACCCGACCGCAATCCTTCCAGGTTTTGAATTGGCCGTGGCGTTAGTCAGCCTCCTTTTGATTGCCGTTGCGTTTGTTGGCGCATCCGTTCTCGTTCTTGCAATAATGTACAATTCAACCAGGTCTTTTTTTGGATCGACCTCTCTCAATATATTTATTCTGTTTGTCATTCTTGGCGCAGTTGGTGTTTTGTTTGGCATACTGCATCCGAATCCTCTTGTCGGTCAATTTCCACGTCTTGCTATCTCCTCAGGGCTGTTCTTACTTTGTCTCTATCTTGTCCGTGTTCAAACAGGTACCGAGAGATTCCGCGTTCGTTCCATCGCGCTCGGTGTTGTAGTCGCTGCTGCAATTCTCGTTTATCAGCTCGATGGTCAAGTTCATCAGCGGGAAGGAAATAAAATTGAGTTGTTAGGAGCCGAGCTCGGCAAGCCAGTCGATGCGTGGTTATCGTTTCTTGTCGAGCAGGCGCTGCGTGAGATGAGTGGGGAGGAAGCGGCCCGGACACTCATGTCAGACGACGTGGAAGAACTCCGGCGCCTTGCGTTCACGCAGTGGGCAAAGAGCATTCTCAGCAGGGAGGGATACAACTGCAGTGTCATGTTTCTTGACGCGGAAGGGCACCTTGTGAGCACTTTTCGCATCGGAGCCCAACGGCTGGAACCTTTTTCTCCTTCCCTTCAGGATCTTTATCTGGATTCATATGCAAGAACGCCGATCAGCGTTTCAGAGCAAGCGGGTGCGTTTGGCAAGCGAAAGATCTATTCGGGTTCAACGATTATTGCCGATGAGAGCGAGTTGCCTGTGGGAAGTGTGGCGGTGATTATCTCAGCCGGTGAACAAACTCTCTTCCGCGGCGAGGCGACGCCGATTCTCCGCCGCTACGGCCGCGAAGAAACCGAACAGTATTTGCGGACGCTCACCATCTCCGAATTTACGGATGGGAATCTTTCGTATACTACAGCAGACGAAGTGCCTGCGTTGGACAGGCTGCCTCAAGCGGTACGCACCGCCTTAGAGAGGGATGGGAATGCCTGGGTTGATGAGCAGTTGGGCCCGGATACATACGAGACACTGTATTTGCGCACGCAGAAGGCCGGTCAAGCACGTATGACGCTTGCGCTCAGTCGCAAGAAAGTTGATTGGCGATGGCACATATTCGACTACTTGCGGCCTGTCTTGTTGTACGCACTTGCGTTTTCCGCTGTCTTCATCATTTTCCTCGTTCTCCTTGTACTGCGAGGCCGCCGATTCATCATGAGCTTCCGTAGCAAGCTTCTGCTCGCTTTCTTCGTTGTCTCTCTCGTCCCCGTTGTAATTATTGCTTACTATAACCGCGAAATCACCATCGAGCGTGCGAACCAGTCCATTATCGATAGACTATCGGCAGAGACATCAAGTCTACGAACTCGTCTCCTCAGGGAATCCGGAACCTTGTCCAGCTCGGAATTCGCGCGAAGCTTAACAGATGATTGGTGCGAGAGCATCGCTACAGAGGTTGGCACAGACTTCAGTGTTTACCTGAATGGTGAGGAAAAAGCAAGCAGCAAACCCGAGCTGTTTGAGACAGAGATACTCAACAGGCGGCTGAGTGGGGCGACGTTTTCGCATGTTGTTCTGGAGGGGAGGGGGTTTCATACCGAGAATCAGATCATTGGGGATTATGCATACCTGGTCGGTTATCGTCCTCTCATAGCATCTTCAGGTGAGGTTTTCGGAATGCTTGCGGTACCGATCTTGTACAAACAGCTTGAAATCGCAGAGGACCTGGCGCGCAGGAACGCCTTGCTGTTTGGTGCCTACGCGCTCGTCGTGGTTTTTGCGGCCGTCGTCGGTGCGTTTTTTGCAAATCAGATTTCATATCCTGTTCGTCAGCTCATAGCTGCAACGCGGCGGATCGCAGGTGGAGAGCTCGACTTCCAGCTCGCCGTAAAGCGGACGGACGAGATCGGCGAACTCCATGGGGCCTTTAACAAAATGACCTCCGACTTGAGACAAAATCGGGAAGCGTTAATTAAGGCAGAACGTGCGCTTGCGTGGAAAGAAATGGCGAAACAGGTGGCGCACGAAATCAAGAATCCTCTCACGCCGATGAAACTCTCTATTCAACATTTGCGTCAGGCGTTTCATGACAATGATAAGAACTTTCGTGAGCTTCTTGAGCAGGTGACCAAAACGATCGTCGGTCAAATCGAAACTCTGAGCCGCATTGCTTCTCAGTTTGCCCACTTTGGGCGAATGCCGGAACGCCGTGAAGAAAGGTTCGATCTCAGAGAAGTCCTCGCCGAATCGGCAAAGCTCTTCCAGGAGTACAAAAGGGTCAACATTCGGATGCGCTTGTCACCGGAGCCACTTGTTGTCCATGCCGATCGCGAAGAGATGCGCCGGGCGTTTATCAATGTAATTCGCAATGCTGTGCAGGCTATGGGGGAACGTGGGACCATAACAATGACGAGCAAATCCAACCAAACAGAGGTGCAGATCGAAATCTCTGATACGGGTCCAGGGATACCGGAAGAAATCCGGAGCAGATTATTCGAGCCGAATTTTTCGACGAAATCTGAAGGGATGGGTCTGGGACTACCCCTCGTGAAAAAAACCATCGTCGATTCACATGGAACTGTCGAAATTCGAAGTGAAGCAGGCAAAGGAACTACGGTTACCATTACGTTGCCAGTGGAGCATTCCATCTCGACATGAGTGCACCTGTCATTTTTTCCAAATCGTTTTCTTCCTTTCCTCAGATCACCTTCGGCTTCAGCACCCGTCAGAGTGAGGTAACCTCGGAGCCAATTGGCGCGAACGCCCGCCGGAGCGCAGGCGATGATCGGACAAGGACCTTGCAGAATCATGAGGAGTTCCTTCAATCGCTTCTCATTGCCGAGAACGAGTTGGCGAATCCCGGACAGGTCCATGGAGATACTGTTCAGCGGGCAGAAAGACCTGGAGAATATCAAGATTGCGATGGATTGGTAACGAACAAGCCTGGAGTTTTTCTGACCGTAAGAGTAGCGGATTGCTTGCCCGTATTTTTTTTCGATCCATCGTCAAAGTCCGTCGCGGTGGTGCACGCGGGCTGGCGAGGAAGCGCTCTGAAGATTGTCCAGAAAGCTATTGCCCTGATGGCTGAGGAATTCTTGGCCAAATCGGAAACAATGCTTGTCTACATTGGACCGTCTGCACGGGCGTGTTGTTATGAAGTGGGGGAAGAAATCGCGTCAAAATTCCATCCACAATTCCTTTCTCGTGGCATTGACCCTCGACCACATCTTGACATGCAGTCCATTACAGTATCGCTGCTCAACGAAATGGGGGTGAAGGACTCTCACATTGAAGCCTCACCGTACTGTACAGTTTGTACTCCAGAACTTTTCCATTCCTACAGACGAGATCGAGCAGCATCTGGACGGATGATCGGCACGATCGGCCTACAACGTTGTTGATTTTTGGGCGCATTATCCTTATCTTTTCGCAAACAATGTCACGCTATCTCGAATGGAATCTTAAGCCATGTGTGGAATAATCGCCTATACAGGTACGAAAAGCGCTCTGCCGATTTTGATTGAAGGGCTGAAACGGCTGGAGTATCGCGGGTACGATTCTGCGGGTGTTGCATTGGTCCACGACAATGTGATGACCATATATAAGAAGGCAGGCAAGGTCGCTGAACTGGAGAAGATAACGCGAAGAAATGGCGTCGTCACCAGCCTGGGCATTGGTCACACGCGATGGGCTACGCACGGCGAACCAAACGACCTTAATGCTCATCCCCACTGGGATTGCCACAAAGAGATCGCCTTGATCCACAACGGTATTATCGAAAACCATGCCGCTCTCAAGACCAAGCTGGAGCGGGAAGGGCATGTGTTTCACACCATGACTGATACGGAGACGCTGGTTCACCTCATCGAAGAGATGCAGAAGTACGGACATGATTTGTTCACCGCCGTTCGACTTGCGCTCCTTGAAGTTGAGGGAACGTACGGCATTGCCGTGGTTTCAAAGAGGGAGCCCAGCAGGATCGTGGCGGCACGGAAAGGCAGCCCCCTTGTCATAGGCGTTGGAGAAGGTGAAAATTTTGTCGCTTCCGATGCGGCAGCCATCGTGAACCATACCCGTCAGGTCGTATATCTCGAAGATGGCGAGGTCGCGTCTATCTCGTCAAATGAGGTCGTGACGAAGACAATTTATGATATCGAGATCAAGAAGCAGGTGGAAGAGATCTCTTTCGATCTAAAGCAGATCGAAAAAGGTGGGTTCGAGCATTTCATGCTCAAGGAGATACACGAACAACCCGACACTGTCCGAGATGCGATGCGAGGGCGGTTACTTGACGACGAGGGAACGGCGAAGCTCGGCGGCCTGAGTGAGGTCATGGGTAAGATACTCAACGCCCGGAGATTAATCATTACGGCGTGTGGCACCTCCTGGCACGCGGGTTTGGTCGGTGAGCATATGCTGGAACAGTACGCTCGCATTCCTGTGGAGGTGGAATACGCATCGGAATTTCGCTATCGCAACCCCATTATGTATCCTGATGACGTAGTATTTCTCATCAGTCAGAGTGGAGAGACCGCCGATACATTGGCCGCACTTCGCGAGGCGAAGGCGCGCGGGGCCACCGTGCTTGGAATATGCAACGTCGTCGGAAGCACCATAGCGCGGGAGAGTGATGCCGGCGTTTACATCCACGCCGGTCCAGAAATCGGCGTGGCTTCAACCAAGGCGTTTACCTCGCAGCTCACGGCGTTGACACTTATAACGCTCATGCTCGCTCGGCGCAGGAACCTCTCGCGGGACGAAGGGCGGCGGATCGTGCGCGAACTCCGCGCTCTTCCTGGCAAAGTTTCCGAGATCGTACAGAGCGCCAAGCAGATTCAAGGGATAGCTGATGAGTACAGTGCGAGTAATAATTTCTTGTACCTGGGACGAGGATACAACTTCCCCGTCGCTCTTGAAGGTGCGCTGAAGCTGAAAGAGATTTCATATATTCACGCAGAGGGTTATCCCGCTGCAGAAATGAAACACGGTCCCATCGCACTTATCGATGAGAATATGCCGGTTGTTTTCATTGCACCCAAAGACAGCACGTACGAAAAGATCATGAGTAATATTCAGGAAGTCCGGGCAAGGAAGGGCCGTGTTATTGTCATTGCGAACGATGTTGATGATCATCTTCAGACTCTTGTAGAACACGTAATTCGAATCCCGAGCACGTTGGAATTTCTAACCCCCATCCTGACCATCATCCCTCTGCAACTGCTTGCGTATTACATGGCAGTGAAACGAGGATGCAACGTCGATCAACCGCGCAATCTTGCCAAAAGCGTGACGGTTGAGTAAGGAAAACCTGTGAGTACGGACTTTCGGTATCCCGGCAATTACTGGGCGCTTGTGTTAGGTGCATCCAGCGGCTTTGGGGGGGCGACCGCAATTGAACTTGCTCGCCGCGGCATGAGCATTTTTGGTGTCCATCTAGACCGGGCCGCAAGCATGCCCAACGTGGAACGCATTATCAAGACGATTGAGGAGGCTGGTAGCAGAGCCGTGTTTTTCAACATCAATGCATCCGACGCGGCGAAGCGCAGTGAAACACTCGATGCAATTCAAGCACAATTCTCCAAAGATCCGTCGGCGACAGTGCGTGTCCTCTTGCACTCGCTGGCATTTGGAACGCTGAAGCCATATATCGGAAAATCTGCTGACCAGATGCTCACCCAGGCGCAAGTCGAAATGACCCTGGATGTCATGGCGAACTCTCTTGTGTATTGGACACAGGGCGTCGTCGTACGAAATCTGATGAAGCCGGGAGGAAAAATTTTTGCTTTGACGAGTTCCGGTGGTCACAATGTTCTTCCAAACTACGGAGCTGTTTCAGCAGCCAAGGCGGCCCTTGAATCTCATGTTCGGCAATTGGCGTTTGAGCTTGGATCCTATCATATAACGGCAAATTCGATCATGGCGGGAGTAACCCACACGCCTGCGTTGCAGAAAATCCCGGGCGCGGTCAAGATGTTGGCGATAGCCAAAGCAAAGAACCCCCGCGATCGGAATACAACGCCTGAAGATGTGGCTAGAGCAATTGCCCTCCTAAGTCATGATGCTGCAGACTGGATTTCTGGCAGCGTCATAGGCGTTGACGCCGGGGAAGACATCGTAAGTTATATCGGTCAAAAAAGCGCTACAGAATTGGAATAACGGCCGCAGTTTACTGGTCCGCTATGAAGATAGCGGATCCTGAAAGCTTTAACAAACCTGACTTCGTTCGCTTCGCTGGATATAGTGATTTCGGATCCCGCTAAACAACAGCGGGATCCTGAATTTTACAGTGAAGTTTGCTTCATCTGCCTCCGGCGGAAAAAGCCGTGTGGCGTCATAGATAGATTTTGGGATCCCGCTGGAGGGGGATCCTCAAAATTTCAGTGAAGTTAGCTTCGCTCACTCCGTTCGCTCGCTAAGTTTGGAAACTTTTGACAGTTCCAATTCCGCCCACGAACGGAGTGAGTGGTTACGGAATTGCGAATCCCGCCGTTTTGTGGCGGGAGTAGCTCAGTCGGTAGTTCGAAAATTGCACACGGACGCAGTGAGTGTCTGCAATTTTCAGAATTCCGCCGGAACGGAGAGGAGGCGGGAAGTAAACTTTTTTGATAGAGGTGCCATAGGGATCCCGACAAAGAACGTCGGGATCCTCAAAATTTCAGTGAAGTTAGCTTCGCTCACTCCGTTCGCTCGCTAACTTCAGAAATTTTGGGACAGGTAGCTCAGTCGGTAGAGCAACGGCCTGAAAAGCCGTGTGTCGGCAGTTCGATTCTGCCCCTGTCCACTTCGAAAACGTCCCACTAGTCTTTCTTTTTGACACGAATGGTCGACGTCTTCGGAATCTCGCGGTTCCTGGAATCCGGTCACCGTGCGAAGTCAATTTCGCGGGAGGAAATACTTGACTTTCTCATGCGGATTCGTAAATTTGAGTGAGTTTTTCTCTCTTAGAGCTTTCCCCTTTACTCCATCATGCAGAGGATGTTCTTTATGAATCGACACTTCCAAGGTTTTGCCTTCTCGCTGGTTATTCTTGCCTCTGTTCCCGCCCTTTCCCAGACACCTTATAGCTGGTTACAAAAAGTGAGTGGCAGCGGCCACGGGAGCTCGCTGTGTTCTAATCCGATCAATCCCAACATTATCTACGGCTCGCCGAATACGAATGTCGTGTGGATAAGCAGAGACAGGGGGAATACGTGGGTTCAACTGGGAAGCAGTGTCGGGGGGAGTGGAGGAATTGCCGCAATGGCCGTAAACCCGCTCGACACGAATCAGATTATCGTCGCTCAGAGAAGCTCTCCGAACAGAGTGATGAAAACAACGAACAACGGGCAAACCTGGACACAGACATGGGCCGGTGGTTCGTTCAATTCTTTCGGAGTCCCCATTGAGCACAAAGTCCAGCACCCTCTGCTTGTGATCGTCATGGGGAGTAGCCAGTTTTACCGGAGTAACGACTTTGGATCCACCTGGACACTTGTCTCCACGCCCAGCTTCAACGCATGGTGCGACGCGGAAATCAGCCCCGTCGATGACAAAACAATTGTATTAGGTACCGTCTCAAGCGGAATATGGAAAAGCACCAACTCGGGCGTAACATGGACACTGAAACACAATAACAGTAGTGGTGAAGTCCCGATGGTGGGATGGAGTTCCTCCAATCCAAACATCCTGTATGCTACGCGATGGGGAGGACTCAATGGAGTCGTGAAGTCGACCGATTACGGAGAGACGTGGGTGCAGGTTCCTCAGGTCACAGGAAGTATGTGGTCGATTGCTGTAGCTCCCGATAATCCGAACTACGTCGTCTCTTGCAATTATGGAACCAGCATGTATATCACGCGCAACGGCGGGCAATCATGGGTGCTCACAAACGCAGGTCTCAGCGGAAGCGGGAATGGCGCTCTTGTTGTCGATACGTTCAAGGTCTTTGCTCTCAACGCCGGAATATTTAAACTCAATGTCCCGGAAAATGTCAGTGCCCGAAACGTCCGTATGGTTTTCTCCGTCGATGTAAATCACGGCATCGATTACCACAACGATACACCTCTCATCAATCCCCTCGGCGTGTGGATCAAAGGGGAGCTGCCGGCACTCGGTTCCCTCGGTGGGTCCTGGACATTCGCTGATACATCCAATGGTACGTTTGTCCGGTTGTATGATAATGGCACCAACGGGGATATAACACCGGGTGACAATATTTGGACTCGAAGCATTCTTATTCCTCCAGGAACCGCCCTGGGGCCATTCCGCTACAAATACGGCGCGGCGTATCCAGGAGTTGATACCGTCAACGGAGGAGTGCAGTATCTTAACAATGAATCGGCGCCGGCCGATTTCCATAATGCAACGTTCAGCGACGTAGATACGCTTGTTGTTCTTCCTGCTGACCGATGGAAGACTCGTGGGACTGTATTCCCGTCGATCGCTACTATGAGCGTTGATTTGCGGGGAGGTTCCGACTATTATTCCGGAGTTCCGATTTCATCGATCACGCAAAGCGTGTGGGTGAAGGGGTCGCTTCCCGTTCTCGGAAGGATGAGCGGAGATTGGACATTCGCGGACACAGCTAACGGATATCTGATTCGTCTGTTTGATGATGGCACGAACGGGGATCCTGCGGCCGGCGATCGTATCTGGACACGTGCGGTGACATTTCCCGAAAACAGCCGCGTCGGACCCGTGTCATACAAGTATGCCGCCATCTATCCGGGGATCCAGAATAACAATGGGGGAGTAGCCTATCTGAACAACGAATCCGCGCCGACATTTTTTCATGCAGCCGTTTTGGCCGAAAGTACCCTCACCTTGCAACTATCGGACCAGTGGCTTACCCGCGCAGCCCCGGTGTTCCAGGTTTCGCCGGAATCACTTGCGCTGGGAATTCAGCTCGGTGACTCTTCGGCCCGGACCCTGACCATTTCAAATGCGGCAGAGGTCGGTTCAAACCCGCTCTCCTACTCGATCCAGGTGGAAGACTCCGCCTTTGATCGAGTCACAACGTTTGGTAACTTTGTGTTGACGTTCACCGGCGCCAGCAGAGACCGCGGAAATATTTACTACGTCAGCCGAAATAGTGTCTTGAAAGAAATTCGCTCCTATCTCGGTATCAGCGCCTCCACGAACTTGTATTTCTTCGTCTATGAATGCGGCACGCGGACGGGAACGTACACACGTATTTTCCAAACGAATGGTTTTACTGGTGTTGGGACGAAGTGGTACAACTCTGGACCCGTTCAAGTAAACCTGCGGGCAGGAAAATATTATTACATCGGCTCAAGCTGGCTGGGAAGCGTAACGTACGGCAGAGACTCAACTTACTCGGGCCCCATTCCGACAGAATTCGGCGAACTGCTAACAGGCCAGACGGTTACGGCGGCGAGTTATCCCCCGATTGCATCCATTAATGGGAGCGCGTTTTCCGGATCGTACGGACCCTACTTTCAATCAATCAAAGTTAATACAACTGCCTACATCAACCTCTCGCAAGATCAGGGTCAGGTACAACCCGAAGCAAGTGATGCGGTGCTGCTGAGGTTTAACAGCACCGGGTTGCAGGTGGGGGATTACTTCCCAGTGTTCACTATTCGGTCCAATGACCCGAATGATTCATTGAGGTTGGTTCCATGTCATCTGACTGTTTCGCCGGTTACCTCGGTGAATGCTGGAAACACTCCTGCTGAGTTTGCTCTTTCGCAGAACTATCCAAACCCGTTTAATCCTTCCACCGTCATCCAATACCAGCTTCCGGTTTCCGGTATCGTCATCATCAGGGTTTTTAACATTCTGGGTCAGGAAGTGCTGGAGGTGGAAAACACCCCTCGTGGGCCCGGGAACTTTCAAGCAATATGGAACGGAACGAATTCCACGGGCAATTCCGTTTCGAGCGGATTGTATTTCTATCAGTTGTCCGTAACAGACCCCGGCGGTTCCCCGTTATATCGACAGCGAAGGAAAATGCTTTTGGTGAGATAGCTGATAATCAATAGCTGACTTCTAAGATTGCCCCCAGTCGTGTCGACCTGGGGGCTTTTTGTTGATTTCCTGAAGGGATTTTCTTACCATTCTCTCGCATTTTCCAAAACCGCATGTCTGACAACGCCTCACATACACTACCCCCCGTCGCCCCCTCGGAAGGCATTCGCAAGCTTGCCGCAATTATGTTTACCGATATCAAGGATTTTTCCAAAAAGATGCAGCGGAACGAAGACGCGGCGATGAGAATGCTCGCGGCACACAATCGTATGATGCATGAAGTTGTTCAGAAGTACAGAGGGAAAGTGGTTAAGACGATTGGCGATGCCTTCCTGGTCTCGTTTGAAAGCGTCGTGGATGCGACCTCCTGCGCCATTGAAGCTCAACAGAATTTTCTCGAGTACAATACGGAAAAAGGGGCCGATGAAAAAATTACTGTGCGTATTGGGGTACACCTGGGGGATGTTATCATCAAAGAAAAGGATGTCTTTGGTGACGGAGTGAACATTGCTTCTCGCGTCCAATCGATGGCGGAGCCGGGGGGATTGAATATTACCGAGAGTGTGTACCAGCAGGTAAAGAATAAGCTCGATATTCATGTTGTGAAACTGGGTGTGCCGCAGTTAAAAGGCATTAAAGAGGCGGTCAGGGTTTACCAGGTTATCATCGTTCCTACAGCAAAAACGCGCGGCAAACTTGCAACTCAGCTCTATGTTACAAGAACCATTCTCAAGCGGAAAAGGTCGAAACAGATACTTGCCAGTTCGGCGGCACTGGTTCTGCTCGCCCTCTGGGCCTGGTCTTACTTCACTCCGAGGGAGGTTCTGAATTCCCTCGCTGTTTTACCGTTCGAGAACCTCGGTCCCGCAGAACAGGAGTATCTGAGTGACGGTCTTTCGGAGGATATCATATCTCAGCTAAGCCGAATCCCTGAAGTTCTTGTGATATCCAAGAGCAGCTCGTTCGCGTATAAGGGATCAAAGCTCGACGAAAGGACCATCGCGCGTGAGCTTGGCGTGCAATATTTGCTCAAAGGGAACGTTCGTACTATTGCAGAACAAGTCATCGTACTGGCTTTTCTGGTGGAGGGTGCAACGGGAAGGAGGGTGTCCACGCAGAATTACGTGGTAAAGCAAGACGAGATTTCTCAGCTTCAATACGAGATTCCTCGACAGATTGGACAGACTTTCAAATTGCAGTTTGCAGCTAAGGTCCAAACTACAACCCCGGAGGTTTATGAACTATACTCTCGAGGCCTATTTGAAAGGGGAAAACTGGAACGGGAAGGCAACCTTGCGGCGGTAGGCATGTTTTCAAGTGCGATAGCAAAGGACTCTTCGTTTGTCCCGGCGATCGTGGCACTCGCCAAGGCGTATATACAAAGCTATGATTACGGCTGGGAACACAGTGAGCAGACTCTCGTCCTGGCTGAGCAGAATTGCCAGCGTGCGCTTCGTTCAGATTCCACGAGTGCGGAGGCGCTTGCCATTCTTGGCAAGATTTCGCTCAGCAGAGGCGAGCGGGATTGGGGTCTGAAACTTCTGGATAGTGCCTTGTATTTTGATTCGAGGAACTACATGGCGTTGGCTGCTCTTGGGCGTGAGTATTTGTTTAATATGAATAATCCTGCGGCGGGAATTTCGTACTGGCAGCGTGCTCTCGAGACCGAGCCAACCAACTTTGTTCTTGCAAGCAACATCGGGGTGGGATATGGCATGCTAAAGAATTTCCCGGAAGCGATAGTGGCATTCCGCCGGGCTTCCATGCTTAATCCAAGTCATGATTATCCTTTTATTAACTTGGCTATCGCGTTCGAAAGGAGTGCCCTGTATGACAGTGCCCTTTCCAATTATCGAATCGCTGTTAGCAAGAATCCGATGAAGGAGGAGAATTATCTTTTTTGGGGAGAATTGCTTCTGGCTCTAAAACATCATGCGAGGGCCGAATCGGTGTTTACAGCCGGAATTCGTCAGGTGAGAGAAAACAATCGGCTGCTCTACGATCTTGGGGTCGCCCACCACCTGCAGGGAACTGAAGCTGCCGCAAAGGCGGCGTGGCAGCAAGGCCTGCAGGCCGTCAAGTCAGAACTTCAACGGGAACCGAGCTCGCCGAAGCATTTGCCCTACGCTGCCTTGTTCAGTGCACGGTTGAAGAAGGAAAAGGGGGCTCTTTCTTTCATGCGGGGGGCGATAAGTCGCGATTCTACGGATAGCGAATTGATCTTTAGCGCAGCGCGTGTTTATGCAGTTCTGGGCAAGAAGAAAGAAATGCTTGGCATGTTCAGAAAGGCACGCTCGATGAACCCCGACTATGACGTCAGCTACCTGAAAACGGCGATAGATTTTGAGAATTACCGTGACGACCCCGCGCTTCTCGCAGTCCTTCGAGAGCAATGACCTTGCGAGGGTTCCCCAGCAGAACAAAGACCCTCGCAAGGCTATCACGATGCCCTCAAACCTTCCTGTGAAATTCCACCCATGTTGAAAAACTCTTCCGAATCGCCACGACCTTCAGGTCGCGGATAGATTTACAAAATAATTATCGGGCTTTAGCCCAAAATCGTACAGGAGTCAAAGGCTAAGACGCGCGAGCATTATTGGCATAGCTTTCCCCCAGCTAAAGCTCCTGGTGATGAGTTTTTGCAACAGCCTACCAGGAGGGGGTATTCGTTTGCGTATTATTCGCTCAAAGCGATCTTAAACTCACAATTGGTTGGTTCAGCCGTTAGTACATCTGCGTTGATTGCGGGGCTGAGCGGAATGTCGATTCGAGCATTCCCACCGGTTGCCTGTATCTCGCGCCAGACGGCGTTGTCGCGATAAATCGTGACAGTGTAGACAGAACCGTTCTTAACGCTCGCATCAACAATCCCGATTTTATCGATCAGCAGACTGCCTAATGGTGCATTGGGTGTGCCATATTTCCATTTCGAAAGCCACGTACGCCCAACGGCAAAATACGTCGCCACCACAAGAACCACCAAAAGCAAAATGAGCCTTTTCATAATATTCCTCCATGAATTGATGAATTTAGAGTGAATTAGTAACTGCGGGAAAGTAAAAAAAATACCTAATTTGTCAAGTAGTTTGGCGCCCTTTACACCTATTAAGAAACATAGAAGGCATCGTGGGACTCTCAGAAAGCCTGTCTGGCAACCTATGAGTGCCCTTTGATGTTCGACCATTAGGAGGACATACGAGGGGTTCTCTCCCGTGCACTCAAGCCTTACTTCAAAAGCACCATTTTACGAACTTGCTGAACCGTGGAACCAATACCCTGAGCTGGTCGAACGCTGATTTTGTAGAAATACACACCAGCAGCAACAGGTCGCCCAAACCTGTTCCTACCGTCCCAAGGGACCGTGTACAACCCGCCTTGCAGTTGTACATCGACCAGCGTAGCAACCGATCGACCGAGAACGTCATAGATATGCAACTTCACGAAACTTGGTGTTGATATTTCAAATCGTATCTCGGTTGATGGATTAAAAGGGTTTGGATAATTTTGGTGCAGGTAAGCCATTGTCAATCTCGTGGAGGCATTGTTTTCCAGTACGCCAGTTGGGGGAGTGTTTGGTGTTCCAACCTGCCACTTCGAAAAGGCTGTCACAGGGTAAGCGGTGATGACATTGGCTGCCGTATCAACCGTGCCGCCTACGAAAATCCAGGTTTGACCGTTGTTGGTTGTGCGCCACAATCGCAGGGTGTCCTCACGAATGCCAGGCTGGACCTCTGATTGATCGTATCGAAGAGAAAGGGAGGCGCTGAAATTGCTTCCGCCCTCTGCCTCTATTCCGTACACTCGTTTGACGTAATAGAAAGTCGGAAGCGGGCCAACTACCGTGTCAGGCTCCACGGTCATGACAATAGCCCCCGGTATTCCCGTGGGGTCGAATTGAACTGCGACGTTATTGTCGTGAAACCGAATCCGCGCCGTCGACGTCGTGTCCAGCATGCGCCTCACGGTGCCCCGCGTGAGTCTCCCTCCAAGTGAATCGCTTATCGCCGTCGTCGCTGTATTGTTAATTGTCAACGTGTCACCGCGACTTATGGACACCGTGTCTCGCAACACCAGGGCATTGTCAACAGCTACGTTTCCCACGAATCTTAAACCCCGCGCAGGTCCTAGAATCAATGAATGAAAAGTACCCCGGTCCACGTTAAGCTGACGCTGCAGGTTCGTAAAGTAAAAAATGGATGCACCCCTGCTGAATGATGACCCGGAGCCGCGGATCCAGTCGCCCTGGCACGTTATCTGTGCAGGAACCGCCGGTGCAACGGTCAAAGCTCCCCGCAGGACTACGTCGTCGCTAATCTCGGTGACGTTCACAGCATCGTTTATCGCGATGGTCCCCGAACTGTCTACGGTCAGCTTCCCTTGAATCGACATCGTAACAGGCGCGTTGACATCGATCCTGCCACCTGGCAATACGTGAAGTGAAAGGATGTTCGCAGGTCCAACAATGACGGGACTTAGGGTCGCTTGTGGGATAATGATGTTCATGCCGTTCGGAGGACCGGCTGGGCACCAATTGAGTGTATTGTCCCAATCAGGGTCAGTCCCAGCCCAGCGTCTCGTATTGGGCGGCACCTGATTGGTGTTTGCCTGGCCGGGAGTGAGGCTGGAACTTGTTTGATGTTCAAACCAACCGATTGTTGCAGCATCGTTGATTAATCCACAATCAGGACTGTTTGTGAAATATGCGCCTTCATTGGAACTGACATGCAACGTATCTGCCCACAAACCAGCCGGATTCCACGACGCAATACTTCCTCCCCAACCGATGAGATCAATTATGGTTCCCGTCAGAAGACCGTCGACAAGCACGCAGTTATCTGTCGTGCTAAGATCCATTGTCCTCGTTGTATCGAGCACGCCGCCTGCCAGACCTACACTGAAAAGAACCAGTGTGCCGTCGGTAGCAATAGTATCCTGAATAAAAGTATTCGAGTTCGCTGCCGGAGTCTTCAGCACAACAACAACATGAGCACCTTCAGGCACAGACGTAAGATAGTTTGCGTTAGGAAATATCAATGTTCCTTCTGTGGCAGTGGGTGGTGCGGTTGGGCCACCGAGGTCGGTGATCTGCCAGTTTCGCATGTCCACGCCGCCAGGTTTGACAACAAGCAATTCGACCCATTCTTTGCCGGCCGCCGGGTTAACCGAAAACTCGTTGACAATGACATCGTTGTAAAAGTTCTGTGCAAGGAGGTTACTTCCCTGCAGCGCAGCGATGGAAAACAGGATTAGTCGGCGGAAATTCTTCATGGGAGAACCTATGCTTTGAGTGGGATGATAAGAAGTTGCCCTCTGAATATAGACATTTGAATCCTGTGCGTCAAGAATCCAAATCACAACGACTCAAGTCCGCAGTGCGTGAATCTCGATAAGGCTCAACGATCACGACAGTTACATCCAGGCTCTCCGCGAATCCGAATCGAAGAAAGCGAGCCCAGGTATGAGACTGAACCGGATGATAGCATTAAGTCGATTTACGTGTAGACCGGCCGCGTTACATAAGGGATCGGGTCTTCCAGGCCCGAGAGCTGGAAACCGCGCAAGCGCAGCGCGCAGCTATCACAGACACCACAGGCGAGGTCTTCATTCTGGTAGCATGACCACGTCAGATGAAAGGGGGCTTCAAGCTCATGTCCCTTCCGAACGATCTCGAATTTCTTCAGGCCGATCACCGGGACCGATACTTCGATACGTGTCTCCGGCCTGGTACCAAGCTCGATCACCCGGTTGAACGCTTCGTAAAATCCCTTTCGACAATCCGGGTATCCCGAAGAATCTTCTTCGACTGCACCGACAAAAATCTTCGCTGCCCCCAGGACCTCTGCCCAGCTCACAGCGATGGAAAGAATATTTGCATTGCGAAAGGGAACATAGGAGGTAGGAATTCCTTGACGATGAATATCTGCTTTGGCCACTTCGATTTGCTCATCTGTAAGACTTGAGCCTCCGATCTGTTTCAGGTGTTCAACGTTTACCACGAGCCTTCGTTTGATCCCATAAAAATCAGCGAGGTCATTAAACGCTTTGAGCTCACGTTTTTCGGTGCGCTGTCCGTAATTGAGATGGAGAAATGCCATCTCATATTCCCGATTCGCGATCGCAGCCGTTACGCAGCTATCCATTCCGCCGCTGACGAGCACAACCGCCAGCCCGCCTTCCTTATGGGAGGCAAGCCCATTCTTCGATTGATTCATGGCTCGCTCTCAAAAATTTTTCTAAATCATCAATCCGCATTCAGCAATCCGAAATTCTATCACACTCCTCTCGTTTCTGGGCTCCAGATAAACTTATGCATCTGCAGCTGGAATCGGACATTCAGCTTATCTGCCAGTATCCATTCGGCGAGAGAAATCGGCTCAAGCTCGCCAAATACGACCGACATTAAAATAGGACACCGCTCATTGATCTTGTGTTCTTCTATCATCTGTTTTGCCCATTCGTAATCTTCCCGGTCGCCGATGACAAACTTCACCTCGTCGCTGCTCCGCAGGTATTGAGTATTCTCCCATAGATTCTTCTTCATCATCGAACTTGACGGACACTTGAAATCCACGATGCGCCTAACGTGTGAATCGACCCTGGCGATGCTGAGACTTCCGCCAGTTTCTAAGAGCACTTCGAAATTTTCATCACATAGTCGCTTCAGGAGATCATGGACATTAACTTGCCACAATGGCTCGCCACCCGTGACCTCTACAAGTCTGCACTGATAACCATGCACGATGTGCACGATTTCATCGATGGTCATTTCCTTCCCTTCATAAAAGGCATATTCGGTATCACAGTAGGAGCAGCGGAGGTTGCAGTAGGTCAGCCGGATGAAGACACACGGTCGGCCCATGTAACTGGATTCGCCCTGGATGCTGTGGAAGATTTCGTTGACGACCAGAGTGCCGGGCGAGTGTTTGTTTTTCATCATTTCCATTGGTTATCTAAATATCCGAAACGGTGCTCTGAAATGCAAACGTACTTTTGCCTAAGGAACCTTACAATGCGACTATATTGTTGACTATGCGCGATGATTTGCTTATATATTATCCAACAATGTTCTTGAGTCGCTGCACACATATCGTTTTACTCCTTCTTATCTCCTTCTTCTATCTCTTAACATTGAATAGATTTTTTCTGAGAGGAAAAACAATGAAACTCACCCTCCTTTTTCTCGTCTTTCTTGCTTCGGTTATCGTCGCTGGTTGCAAGAAGGAGATCATCACTATTATCGACGGACCTCCCCGTCTTGATCTTCAGTCGCTGGTTGCAATCAACGGAAATGGATCCATAACGCTCGGATGGAATCGTCTTAACAATGCGCCACCGTACGAAGTCGTCATCTATCGTGGTGCAACGGAGGAGTTCAACCCCTCATCCGACACCTACGTGGCGACCCTCTCGAGCAGCGATTCGAGCTATGTTGACAGCACCCTTGCCAACGGTCGTCTCTATTACTACAGGATCGTTCCCGTTGAACTGCTGCCCAATGGACTGCGTCAGAACGGCAAGCCAAGCAACGTTGCGATCGGTCGCCCCTTTGATTACAACACCGTGACGACAATTGATTATACAAATCACATTCAAACGATCTTTACGAGTAGCTGCGCCGTAGCTGCTTGCCACGTTGGTTATGACAATGGGGGACAATTCTCACTGAAATCCTGGGCGGACCTCTTTGAAGGAAGTAAAGACGGCGCCGCGGTAATACCGTACAAGTGGTCGAAGAGCGACCTCATATTCCACACGAATAATGACACTCTTGTTGCGCCTGTGGCGGAGCCGCATATGCCTCTTCCCGGATTTGATCTTCCGAGTGCTCAAATGAGCACGCTGATCCGGTGGATCGATCAGGGCGCAGCGAATGATCAAGGGGCTATCGCTTATAGCTCAACTCCAGGTGGGAGAGTTTTCGTGGTCAATGCCTCTGAGGATCTTCTCGCTGTGATCGACATGCAGAAGAATCTCGTCATACGGTACATCAACGTTGGCCGCTCTGCTGATTCTACTTCTTTTTTCGGTTCACCGCATCACGTTCGGGTTGACGGACAGGGAAGATACTTTTACACGACGCTGATCAATTCTGAAGAGCTCTGGAAATTTTCCGCTTCGACCTACGAGTTCCTCGGCAAAGTTCAAATCAGCCCTTCACCGGCAGACCTCAAGATCACTTCGACGGGTGACACAGTGATCGTTTCGCATTTTTCTGATTCCCGGGTGCGCCCGGAACTCATCACCCTTGTGAATGCGAGGACGATGCAAGTGATTCGCACATTCAGCCTCCCGAGCGCGCTCCGGGGGTTAGTTTCCTTTGCACACGGGGTGATTCTGTCGCGCGATGGTCAGCATCTGTATACCGTGAATCAGGCCAGCGGCAATGTTGCCATGATTACGATGGCTGACGGGTCAATTGACATTATTCCCCTCGATGCGAGCGGTGCGATAATAGATACGACTGCAAAGCCGTATATGCTTGAGGAGTCCCCCGATGGAATGGTTCTTTATGTTTCCTGCTATGGTTCCAACAATGTTCGGGTGATCGATAGAACTGCCGATCCGGACACCGTCTCACGCGTCATTCCGGTGGGCATCCGACCTCTTCACTTGGAAACCTCCGAAGATGGCCAGCACATTGTGGCTGCCAATCAGGGATCGGACGATGTCACAGTGATTCAAACCTCGGATTATTCCACTTCCACAATCTCCAGCGTTGGGCACCAGCCGCATGATGTGGATTTCACTCCCGACGGGAGATATCTTTACGTCAGTTCTGAAAATCTTACCAATCCATCTCCCCCGCACCATCCGACGTCAGGTTCACGGGGGAGTTCCATTGTCACGGTTATTGATTTTGCGAATCGCAGAGTGATCAAACGTATCGAAGTAGGTACCTGGGGTCAGGGGATCTCGATCACGCCGTAATGTGAAGCTAGCTCAGCGTGCAAGCAGGAGGCACTCACCGGGAGCGAGCTGTAGTTCGAGCTTGCCATTTCTGACCTGAAATTTCCTTCCGCTCAAAAGCTCTCTCAATATGGCGGATTGGATTCCAAGCTGAAGAGTACCCGATTGTGTACCGGAAAAATCAAAGTTGGTGACTGCGAGGATGTATCGAGAAGCGTCAGATGAAATTCGAAGATACGCTATGATTGGGCTATTGCCGGCATCCAGTAATCGGAAACTCATCGGATGGAAATCTGTAACCACATCGGCTAATTCATTTCGTAGCGCCATAATCCTGCGGATCCAATCCGGGAATTGTTCTTTGCGAAGCCAGTCGTAGGCATATTCGCTAAACAGGGGCAGTTGTTCGGAGGGCAATAGCTCGAGTTCCTCCCGTGTGAAATCCAGCCCCGTGTTTATGGGATACGATTCGCCCAATTCAACTCCGGAGTGAATGAAAGGAATGGCGGGCATGAAGCCGTCGAGGAATGAGGCCGCTCTTGCGTATGTTACACCACCACGTCGTGCGGCGGCGCGAGGGGTGTTGTGGCTTTCCGGTGTTGCAAAGAATGGAATGGGGAAGCCTTCTTGCCCGCAGCGTTGCAACAGTTTCCGAAATTTCTGGACATGGTGATGGTCAGTCCAGCAGTATCCAATCACCGCGTTATATCCTTCTTCTCTACTTTCCTGGGTGACCGAAAAGTTTTCATCCCAGAATGCGAAATCGGGGTCAAGGGATCGAGTTTCCTGGACGACGGCGCTTCTGAGTTCGCTCGGCAAAGCGTGCCCCATGTCGATCATAACGCCGTCAATTCCAAATGTTCGCTGGAAATACGGGATGATCCCGCCGATTTTTTCCCACAGTGGATGGTGTGCATGCTCGCGGCGCGCCAGGCGTACGTCGTACATGCGTACGGTGTTGTAGCTCATATAATTGAATTCAGGATGGTCGTACAATCTTAAATACGTGACGTCGCCCCATGGAGGTTGAGTGTCGTTCGGCGGCCAATCGGCGAAGCCGCCAGGTATGCGAACATGGGCCCCGTCTTCAAGTGTCCCTATGAGCCGACTCCCCTCAATTGTGATTTTTCCCGGTTTCGGAGCATGTGTGAACATCGAGCGGTAGCTTTCATGTGGAGCCGTCAGTAAATCGAATCGTTTGTGCTTGACCGCTCCAATAATGTGACAAAGTTCATCCTCAGAAAACATGGGTGAACCATATCTTGTTTCGTCCGTTGAGGAGGGGTCTCGATCCGGAATTTCTTCCCGTATCCAGTAGAACCACTCGGGATGTTCAGGAATCCAATCGCTGTCTTTGGAGGCAGTTCGAAAGACGAATTCGACCACAATGCGCATGCCCAGTCGATGGGCAGCTTCGACAAACGCCCCGAATTCAGCTTCAGCACCCACAGCCAGTCCAGGTTCGGAGAGAGTTTCATCCAGTTTGTAGGGATTCTTAGTTGCGTAGGGTGAACCGAGTGTCCCTTTATGTCCATCGTGGCCGATTTCAGTAATTGGCAGGAGATGGATGGTGTTTGCGCCGAGGCGCCGGATGTAAGGTAGAAGCGCAATCGCTTTCAGGAAGGTTCCGACTTCACGAAAGCCATCATCATTGGTGGGGAGACCGAGCTTTCCATCTTGATCATGGTCGAATGCACAAGTGCTGCGTACAAACATGTTGTAAATAACCGCTTGCCGTGTCCATTCTCCCCCATCGCCGCGTTTCGGCCTGCCCGCCATCGTCTTGGCGGGAATGGATTGATTCGACTTTTCAATTTGTTCGGTAACTTCGAGAAAAAAACGAAATGGATTGACAGGTATGACTTTGTTCCCCCGAGGGGGCTCAACGAGCCATAAAGGGGGCACGTGGTAATTGAACTTCTGTCGCGATACACGTTGAAGCTTTTCTCGGAGGGCTTGTTTTACACGTTCGAGATATGCCAAGCCGGTAGATATGCAGTCGTGAATGGGTATGTTGAGTGGGCCCTGTAGGACTCGAACCTACGACCCGCGGATTATGAGTCCGCTGCTCTGACCAACTGAGCTAAGGGCCCAAAGTCCTGCTTTCGAAAACAGAAAAATATAGTCACTTTGAGCGTAAAAGACAATACGGTGATAAGTTTACCTTGACTTAGATGAGGGTATTTTGTATATTTTTATAGTCCAATGAACAATGTGCCCCATGACCCGTTCCGCGGGTCGAGTTTTTCAGCTCCCTGTGTCATGCCTCATAATCGAGAATCCAGTTCTCTTACAACATACTAACAGATTGGAACTATTATGGCTCGCAGCAAATATACTCAAAGGTTTTGTGCTTACTGCAACAAGCAAACAAAAATGGAGATTGTAGGGGGGATGGAAGGTGTTGCGGACAAGATTTGGTACAAATGCACACGCTGCCGTCATATGAGCTTGCTGAATTCGGTCGACAAAGGCGCCGTGGTACTCGGCCGTCAGATCGATGTCAATAGTGCGACGACCTACAGCCCGCAAAGCGAGTACGATATCGGACAGGCAATCTTTCACACCGAGTGGAATGACGTAGGCCAGGTGGTGAGCAAAGTAACGACTTCGGATGGTGGTGGGGCAATTGTCGTTGCTTTTCAGAAGCTGGGCGAGCGACGACTCGTTGAGAACATGAAATCGGGGTTTCCGGCTTGAAAACTTTATCGGTGGATAACGTATAACGAAGGAGGTGAATGCATTGGTCGGAATAGTGCTACACGAAAATGAACCCATCGACCGCGCGCTGCGGCGCTTCAAGAAGAAATACGAACGCTCAGGCGTCTTGAAGGAGTTTAAGAAACGTGCATACTTCACTAAACCATCCACAAAAAAGAGAATGAAAAAGGTAAAAGCGATCCGGAGAGCGCAGCGAACCGCAGAAGGCGAGATGTAATGACGATTTGGTGAAACTTTCCTGAAGCAAACAGAAGACCTCGTCCCAGAATACCGGGGGGACGGGGTTTTGCCTTTTTATGAATCAACGCAATTTTACATTTCCAACGCCCGGTTTCTTCATCACTGATTCTATTTCTCCGATGATGCGCGGACAATCTGCTGAAAGCATCTCAAAACCATCCATTGTTATCAACACCCCAACTTCAATTTTCGCACCATCTTCGTTATTCGCAGCCTTCACGAATCATACGCAGAAAATTTTCCCCAAGCACCTTTCTTATGTCCGGTTCCGAATAGCCGCGGTTCAATAATTCCCGGGTGATGTTCGGAAGGAAGGTTACGTCATCCAGTTCCAGGGGCGTGGTATGGATACCGTCAAAGTCAGAGCCAAGCCCCACGTGATCGGCTCCAATGAGCTTGATCGCATAATCGAAATGATTGATTAAGACTTGCAGCGGCGGGCGAATTCTCATGTATTCATCTTTGAGCATTCCGGCAACGGCGGAATGGAATTTGAAGTCTTCCCACTTATGAGTCGGCCGGAGGGAATCGATCCTCTCTTTGTGCGTTTCACGCAGCCGCCGTTCTTTTTCAGAAAATGTGCTGTCGATAAAATTTGGAAGGAAGTTGATGAATACTACCCCTCCGGTTTTTGCAATCGCCTGAAGTTGATCGTCTTTGAGATTCCGTCGATGAGGGCAAAGTTTCCAAACGGAGGAATGGGACGCCATGATTGGCTTTTTTGTTACCTTCATAACATCCCAGAAGGTCGCCTCGCCGACGTGAGAAACATCGACAAGCATCCCGAGTTCGTTCATGCGCTTAACGATGCTTTTACCGAACGCTGTAAGACCCTTGTGCTGAAGGAGTTCGGGGTGAACCGTCTCATCGTATGCCGAAGCTGCCCACGAGGTGCTATTGTTCCATGTCAGTGTCATATACCGCACGCCACGGTTGTAAAAATGCTCGAGGTAGTCAAGGTTGTCCTCAATGTGGTGTCCCCCCTCCAATCCGAGCATCGCCACAAACTTTTTCTCGTCGAGCAACGTCTGGATTTGCCTTGCATTTCGAGCAATACCAATTTTTTCGGGATTTCGGCGAGCCAGGCTTTCGATGGAATCGATCTCTTCGTTGGCTTGATCAAAATAGGATTTATCTTTTCGTTCTGGAGGTACCCAGATCGAAAACATTTCGATATCCAGTCCTCCCTCGGTAAATCGAGGAAGATCAGAATGTCCCCTGTGTGTGCGATTGCTGAGATTGTCGCCCTCCAGGATTCGCTGCACAACGTCATTGTGGGTATCGGCAACAATAGCACCGAGATGCAGCGTTCGAAAATCATCGACGAAGGGAGAACTCGCGGAAAAACCCGTGGAAAGAGAGGACCATACAACGATAAGCTGAAAAAGGAAAAGAACTATTCCTCGAGGGTCGAAGAGGCGTGGCAGCTCCTTTTGGTAAAGATTCGTCACAAGAGTTACATGGACACCGATCTGCCGCCTTCTTCCTTAGCCTTCATCTTTCTTTCTTGAACTTCCTTGCGGATATCCTGTGCCTTTCTCTTCAACTCGTTCATCGCTTTACGCACCCGGGTCCCGGCAGATTTATTGCCCTTGTCGTAGAACTTGGCGAAGTCTTTCTCAAAGGTCGACAGCATGTCCTGCAATTCTGTGAATCGGCTCATCGCATCCTCCTTAAATGGAATGTGGCCATTGTCATCCCGAACGGGAACCTCTTCCCATCGGAGAAGTGGTTTAGTAGTCAGGCTTTCTTTTCTTCTTGATTTTCACATACTCTTTGTACAGTGCCCCTAACAAAGCTTCACGCTTGTCATATAGACGTTTCAGCGGACGAACCCTGTGTTTGGAAAGTGCGTACGATGTGATGATCGGTAGCGCAATCGTCGTATCAACATACGCGACGACGGCGTCCGGAAGCTTATCCGGATCCACCTTACCCCAGCTAACGGCTTCACCGGGTGTTGCACCTGACAGTCCTCCAGTATCCGGTCTTGCGTCGGTCACCTGGATAAAGAAATCGTGCCCTTTCTCATTGATACCGAGAACTTCTTGAATTTGCGGCTCTGTTTGCAAAAGGAAATTCTTCGGTGAGCCCCCGCCAAGCATGAAAGCCCCGCTCTTGCCACCGTGTCGCTTTGCGCCGAGGACGATGGCGGCTGTCTCATTTACATCGAGGAGCACATCGATCTTGTTGGTGTATCCATCAAGGGAAATCTCGGCAATGTTCATTCCAATCGAGCTGTCGCCAGGCGACGATGTGTACACAGGTACCCCGTAGCGGTAGGCGGCCGAAAGCATAGAACTCTGCTTTATGCCTAGGACCCGTTCTCTTTCGGCAATATACTTCCCAAGGCGGTAGTGGAGCTCTGCTGTCCCCATCTCTCTCTGAAATTCA
>Ga0247727_10003475_pt1 | contig 34816 bp, 23 predicted proteins | sample WisWelCaveWW1625_FD_202498 | JGI IMG/M metagenome (GOLD analysis project Ga0247727, IMG submission 202498) | Biofilm microbial communities from Wishing Well Cave, Virginia, United States - WW16-25 | ecosystem: Environmental > Aquatic > Deep subsurface > Groundwater > Cave microbial mat | place...
ACGCTCAGATACCCGTAGTCGCGCGATCCCGGCTCGGCCGTAATCCTGGCGGCCACTTCTTTCTGAACCAGCACCGCCGCCGCCGACACCGCGCCGCAGGCGGTGAAGATCCGGCGGAGAATCGGCGAGGTGATGTAGTACGGGAGGTTGCCGGCCACCGCGGCCCCGGCGCCCGCCAGGTCCCGGAGTTCCAACTCCAGGATGTCGGCCTCCAGGACCTCGGCCTGGGGGTAGGTGGAGCGCAGCCAGGCCGCCAGTCGCGGGTCGATCTCGATGGCGGTGACCTGAAGCTCCAGTCCCAGCAACCGCCCCGTCAAAGCTCCTGACCCGGCTCCGATTTCGATCACCCGGCCGGAAGGCGGCGCCATCGCTGCCACTTGGTGAGCAATCTGATCCAAAACGGCTTCGTCTTGCAGGAAATGTTGCCCCAGGCGGGGCCTGGAGGCCGGCACGGGGCGGACTAGGGGCGGATGACGATACGGTCCAGCAACAGCAGGACTCGCCCGCTGCTGGTGGGCTGTCCGAATTGCCGGGCGGGTTCAAAAACCGTTGTCAGCAGGAAATTGCTCGACTCCTGCCGGAGCAGATTGGCCTCCCGACGGTCGGTCGGTGGGTCCAGCACCTCGAAGTCCGTGATCCGGCCCCGCTCATCAATCCAGGCCTCCACCAGGACATCGGGAATCGGCAGCGGGGAGGCGTCCTTAAAACGCGGGTTGGTGTGCAGCGCGGTGGGCACATCGTCGATGTAGCGGCGCCGCGAAACCGAGACCGCCGGCATCAGGGCGGCCCACAGGATCAGGGCCGTCAGCAATCCGCCCGCTGCCGGCAGGGCCACCGGACGCATCAGGTTCGAGAATCGCACTTGCCGGCGGTCCCAGGCGCTGAGGCCCCGCGAGAAGGCCCGCAGGCGGATGGCGAGGGCCAGCTCCGGCGGGGGCGGCATGGCCGGCAGCTCTCGCAGCGGCGTATTCAGCCTGGCCTGGTATTCGTACTCTTGTTCACACTGCCCACAGTTCAGCAAGTGACGCCGGATGGCGGCCGCCTCGCCGGCGCTCACCTGACCCTGACCGTAGGCTGCCAATTTCAAACGGGCCGTTTGGCAAGTCATACGCTCTCCACCTGCTCGACGGGGCACAGCGCTTCTACCTCGCCGCTGGCGGCGGTCGCCGCCAGTTTCCGCTTCAACGCCTCCCGGCCCCGCAGTATGCGGGATTTCACCGTGCCGAGGGAAACCTGCAGGATCTCCGCGATCTCGTCGTAACTCAGGCCTTCGATGTCGCGCATCACCACGGGGATCCGAAAACTCTCCTTCACCTCCGCCAGCGCCGTCTCGACGGCGCGCCTGCGCTCCAGCAACAGCAACTGCTCGTACTGCGTTTCTTGCGGGTCTGCCAGCAGCTCCGCCAGCGAGGGAGCGTCATCTACCCGTTGGTCGAGCGACACCTCGCGGCGGCGGTGCCGGCCGAACCACCGCCGCAGATTTGACGCCTCGTTCACGGCGATCCGGTAGATCCACGTCTTCAGGCTGCACTCGCCCCGGAAGTCTCCAATCTTGCGAAAGACCTTGAAGAAGACTTCCTGGGTCACGTCCGGGGCGTCGCTGGGGTCTTCCAGCAAACGGTAGACAAAGTTATAGATGGGCTGCTGGTAGAGATTCAGCAAAGACGAAAACGCCTGCTCGGAACCCTCGCGCAACTCGGCCACCAGGTCCAGGTCCGCTTCCGGAAGCGCAAAGCCAGCAATAATATCAGCCAATGCCGTGTCTCCTGGTACCAGAGTAACACAGCGGGGCTTCGCCGCACGTCAGCCCACAGCTTGGACACCGGCGCAGCCGGAAAAGTTCCCGACCCAAGGGCCGGTGTGGCCTACGGCCACTCCGGCCCGGGTTGTGGGTTGTGGATCGTGGGCTCAGCCGTGGCCGGTAACACAGGCATTCCTGCGTGTCGGGGCAGCCAAGCGGTCAAATGTCCAAACTCGAGTGGGCTGAAGCCTCCGCAAGGCGTGGGCTTCAGCCCCCCAGGCCGCTCCTGAAGCGCAGCGCGTAGACCAGGGCGCGGCCGGCATCGCCCCCGGCGCCCAGCACCAGCAGGACCAGGTCGCGCTCGGCGTCGTAGACCATGGCCCGGTTCTGGTTGGCCCGGCGCTCCGGTTCGATGCCGGTCATCGGGGCCATGTCCACACGCCGCCAACGGTTCTCGCCGGGCTTGTAGGCCCAAAGGGCGGGAAGGGTGCGGTCCTCGGGGGCCGGGCCGTAGATCAGAAAGACATCCTCGCTGGCAACGTAGACTCCCTCGCGGGTCGCAACCGGCCAGGGGCCCTGGGGCTGCATGTGACGCCATCGTTTGGTCGTCAAGTCAAAGGTCCACAGCTCGTCGCGGCGGGCGCCGCCGCCGTGCAGGATCAGCTGGTCGCGCCGGGAGTCCCAGGCCAGGGCCGTCATCTCGTAGAGGTTTTGGGGCGAGGGCTGCGGCTGGTCGAGGCGTTTCCACTCCCGGCGGCCAGCGTCGAAGAGGTAGGCGGCGGTATCGCGTGCCGGTTGGAGACTGGACCAGGGCAGGTGATAGCCGGCGTCGTTGAGTCGGGAGGGCCACTCCACGTTGACCCCCATGACGCCATGCCGGGTCGTGACCAGGGTGTCGAGTCCCGCCGGGGCGCCGCCGAGGGGTTCCCAACGGCTTGTCTCGGGGTCCCAGGACCAGGTGTAGTAGCGGGTATAGGAAGACGGCGGGGTGGCGATGGCGTCGGGGGCGGGCGCCGCGCGGGCTCCGGCCTCTCGAAGCGCCTCCGGCTCGTAGCCCGTAGTAAGACGCACGGGCCGCACGAGGATCATCTTGCGGCTCACCGGATCGTGGGCGTAGATCTTGCGGCCGTGCTCGGTCCAGGGAGCGCCGTCGAAGGTGACGCCGGCCAGGCGCGCCCCGCGCTCCCAGGCCCGCTGGGGAAACTCCGCGCTGGGACCGGGTCGCCAGCTCTGGGTCTCTATGTCGTACACATCGACATCGTTGCCTTCGTAGCCGCAGTGGCCGCCGCCCCAATAGAGGATCTGGCCGCGAGCGGCGTCCAGGGTCGCCGAGCCCCAGGTGCGGGCCTGTCCGGCGCCGGCCAACTGGACCCACTGGTTGGGGAACACCACGCGCTGGGGCGGGGAAGTTGCGGCCGCCTCCGGTGGGCGGCGCTTCCCGGCCGGCTGCTGCCCGAGAACCTCGCCGGCGCCCGCCGGCCGTCCTTCGATCTGATAGCCGTAAGTCGTCCGCACCGGATAGAGGATGTTGCAGCTCATCCGGTCGCCCGGCTTCCGGGTGGCGGTCACCAGCAGGATCAGGCGTTTCTCGGGGGCGATGTCAGCCGAGAGGTAGAACCCCGCCGGAACCTGGCCGGGCAGACGCCGCCAGCGGTCCTCGGCCGCATCGTAGGCCCACATGTCGGTCAGGTCCGTCCGGTTATAGCCTCCGCCGATGATCACCCACCCGGTCTCGGGATCGTAGACGGTGACATGGCCGGCGCGGGCCTCCGGGCCGCCCGTGGCTCTGGATGGCCGCCACTCACGCCTGGCCAGGTCGAAGAGCCAGGTATCGGCAAGATAGCGGCTCTGGCCGTCGCCGCCGAACAGCACCAGCACCTGGTTCCGGCGATCGCACACCATGCGGGTATTCATGCGAGGTGGGGGGAGGATCAGGGCCGGCAAGCGGCGCCACTGGTTGTCGCGGGGCCGGTAGGTCCAGGTTCCGGTGTAGCCGGCCAGCCGCCCGTCCGGCGCCCGCTCGGCCACGTGCCCTCCGCCGAACAGGACCAGCTCGTCGTGGATCGGGTCGTACTCGAGCGACCCGGCCAGCACCGGCGGCGGCGACTGCGCCGGGGCCAGGTCTCGCCAGCGCCGCGCCGCCACTTCGTATGCCGCCGTCAGGCCCCCGGTGAAGTAGATCAGGCTGCGGCTCGGCGGGTGATACGCCACCTGGTCGAACACCATGTTCAGGTCCGGACGGGCTACGCCCCCGGCCTGATCGTTGGGGCCTCGCATCAGCGTCCGCTCGCTGCCGGTGGTGATCCCGGCATAGGTTCGAGGAATCCAGGCCAGCGGCAGCCGGCGGCTCCAATCCTTCTCGCGCTGGGGGGGCAGGTGGCTCCGCCAGCGGCCCTCCGCCGGGTCGAAGGCCACCACGTCGTACTCCGGGATCGGCATCAGGGGATGCTCCTGGGGCAGACCCGGATCGTCGTTCAGGAAACCCCACAGGAAGAACGCCCCGGCCTCGGGGGCGTAGCGGATGGCGCTCCCTCGGCGGGCGCCGGTGGGATCCTGGCTTAGCTCCACCCACTGGTTAGGGGCCAGGGCGGCCGCCAGCAACAAGGCTGCGCCAAGGTGCATTTGAAGCATTGTAACTTAGGGCTGAGCACCAGTCCGTTGGCTGCCTTTTGGATGGAGAGAAGCTTCCAGGCCGACACACCGGCGGCGCTTCAGTCACAGTCAAAGGTCAAGAGGAAGTCAGGTGAATCGCTGATGGTTCCAATACGTGTCCTACCGCAAGAATGAGAGAGGCGACTCTGGAGACCCACAAGCATGCCAGCCGAGACTACTGAGACTGTGGCCGCAAGCGTAGTCATTGGCCTGGGGCTCTTTGTAAGTCTGTATGTGTTCGCCCGCTGGATGGGCAGGTCGGCGACTGTCGCCTCGCGGCAGCGCTGGCTGTGGGTCCAGAGATGCGATGTGAATCCACAGGCACTTGGCCGCGTCTCGGCACTGCACCTCGCGCTGGCGGGCGTGGCGGGACTATTCCTGCAGATGGCGACGACCCGCTGGCTCGCCGGCCAGCTTGGCACGGTCGGCGTCGTCTATCTCAACACTTTCTTCGCGGCTTGCCTGCTGGGGTTTGTCGCGGGCTGGACGCTATGGCGCACCAGAATCAATCTACTCCCCACCGTGGCGCCGCTGGCGGTGCTGCTGCTCCTGGCAAAGCTGCCGTATACAGCGTGGTCCGGTAGCAGCTTCGCCGCCTCACCCGGCGAGACTGCGGGGGCGGAGAGGATCGGTGAGAGCCTGGCCTCTGCGGGAGGCGTGGCGGGGGCCGTCGCGCTCCTGGTGCTATTGTTCGCGCTAATGGCGCTGATGTTCATTCCGGCAGGCCAACTGGCGCGCGCCTTCCTGAGAAACATCGTCGGCGGGAGGCCGCGCTGGCTTTCGGCGGCGGCGTTCGCTGTCGGAATCGCCTGGTTGATTCTGCTGCTGCCCGTTGCGGCGTATGCGGCGTCCGCAGCGTTCACCCCGCTGGCCAGCGTCGCGCTGTATGCTGCGGGACGGACCGGCGAGTGCCCCTTGGCGCAGGCGGCCGGGAGCTACAAGAACCAGGCGGAGCAATCGGCTGTCACGGCGCAGGTGAGAAGGGCCAGCAAGCTGCTGGTGCGTGATGCAAACGGCCTGGAGCTTTGGAACACGCCACACGGAAGGTTCTGGACGCCGAAAGGCACCGACTTGCCCTTCCTGCTTGCGGAGCAACAGCGCGGCTTTTATGGCTCGGGGATGCTTGGCGTTCGAGCGGGCGACATCGTTCTCGATTGCGGCGCCAACGTGGGAACCTTCACGCGCAAGGCGCTCTCGGCCGGAGCTCGGCTAGTAGTGGCCATCGATCCCGCGCCGGAAAACGTGGAATGCCTGCGGCGCACCTTTGAGCGGGAAGTGGCTGCTGGTCAAGTCATCGTCTATCCCAAAGGGGTCTGGCACCAGGACGACGAGCTCACGATGTGGGTCTACGAAAACTCAGCTCTCGACTCTTTCGTGATGGAAAAAAGAACCGAGGAGCAAAAGAAGCCGCGCGCCGTGACACTCCCGGTGACCAGGATCGACAAGCTGGTTGCCGAGCTGAAGCTCGACAAGGTTGACTTTGTCAAGATGGATATAGAAGGGGCCGAAACCAGTGCCCTGGAGGGAGCTCACGTTATCCTGACCAAATTCCGACCCCGCCTGGCCATTGCCACTGAGAATCTGCCCGACGACTACAAAACGGTCCCCCCGCTAGTGCGAAAGGCCTGGGCTGGATACCGTCAGGCGTGCGGGAAATGCAGTCCGGTCAGCCTCGTCGAGATCCGACCAGACGTTTTCTTCTTCTTCTAGCGAAGCGCCACCTGGGACCCCCGAGGCGGTTGCCCGGAAGTCGCGGGTTAAGGCACGATCTCGATGGCGTTGAAGACGCGCTGGCCGGCGGCGGTGAAGTGGATCTCGGTATAATCCAGTAGGATAGGCATTCTTGCCTGTCAGACCTGGGCCAGGCAGGAATGCCTGGCCTACTGCCCGGGAGGCTCTCATGTTCCGACTCCTGTTGTTCGCCCCGGCCGCCCTCCCTCTCACGGCCGCCGTCGGCGTGAGGATCCTGCTGGGTGTCGGCGACACCGCGCCGGCCAGTTGGGACGGCGGCGTCTCGGCACGAGGCGCCCGCATCGTCGCTGTGGAACCCTGGCGCTTCGAGGCCGGTGATACCTTGCTCCCGGACAACCGCTGGAGAATCAGGACCCACGCCATCCGCCTGTTCGGCGGACAATTGCAGCCGGCCCGCCCGGTGGTTGCCAATGGCGTCCTGGTGCTGCTGGAAAACGAGACCGAGCAGAGCGAGCTGGAGGTCGCGACGCCGCAGGGGAGCTTCACGGTGCGCCTCGGCGAGATCTCCTACGGCCGCAAGAAGACGGCTCTGAACGGGAAGGCGGCGGCCGATCGGGTTCCGCCGTGGACGCGGATCACCACCGGCGCCGCCGAGCAGGATTACCCGGCCGCGGCCGCCGGCCCGGGCGGCGCCGTCTGGGTGGCCTACTTCGAGTTTCGCCACCACCCGGAGCACGATCGCATTCGCTACGCTACCAATCAGTTCGACCTGATGACCGCCAAGGCCGGCGGGGACCAGATCCTGCTGCGGCGGTTCGCGGGCGGCGTCTGGGGCGAGCCGATCCCGATCACGGCGGCGGGCGGCGATCTGTACCGGCCGGCAGTGGCGGTCGACGGCCAGGGCCGTCCCTGGGTCTTCTGGTCCGCCAATGAGAAGGGCAACTTCGACCTGTGGGCGCGGGTGGTGGAGAACGGCAAACCCGGCGCCACGGTGCGGCTTTCCTCCGCTCCGGGTTCCGACATCGACCCGGCGGCGGCCACCGATTCAAACGGCCGCGTGTGGGTGGCATGGCAAGGCTGGCGCGACGGCAAGGGCGCCATCTTCGCGGCGGTTCAGAACGGCAACGGCTTTTCAACTCCCGTCACGGTGTCGTCCTCTCCCGGCAACGAGTGGAACCCGGCGATCGCAGCCGGATCCGGGGGCCTGGTCAGTGTGGCCTGGGACTCCTACCGGCACGGCCAATACGACGTGTTCTATCGGACCGCCACGGCGCCGGGGGCCTGGGGACGGGAAAGCCCCGCCGCCGCCACCGCCGCCTACGAGGCCTTCCCTTCGATCGCTTACGACCGCAACGGCATGCTGTGGATGGCCTACGAAGAAGGCGGGGAGCGCTGGGGCAAGGACTTCGGGGCCGATGAATCGAGCGGCATCGGTCTCTACATCGGCCGCGCCATCCGCCTGCGAGGCTTCGGCAAGGCCGGCCAGGTCGTGGAACCGGCCGCCGACCTGGGAGCGGTCCTTCCGGGAGTCCCGGCGCCCCGCCTCGACGTGGCCAACCGCCAGAGCGACGCCGGCTCCTGGCAAAAACCCGACCCGGAGGCCTGGAAGAACCGCGGCGCCAGTCGCGCGACGCCCGCCCAAGGCCTGGGCCCGCGGAACAGCCTGCCGCGCCTGATTTCTGACGCTTCCGGCCGCCTGTGGCTGGCCTTTCGGAGCATGCACCCGGTTTTCTGGAGCAACATCGGCACGGTGTGGACCGAGCACGTTGTCTCGCTCAGCGGCGGCGAGTGGGCCGGACCCCTCTATGTCCACCACTCCGACAACTTGCTCGACAACCGTCCGGCGCTTGTGTCGCTCCAGCCCGGCGAGCTGCTGGTCATCGGCGCTTCCGACGGCCGCCGGCAGTTCCACCCCATGGCTTACCTGCCGGGGTTCCGGACTTCTCCGCCGGGCGACACCGATGTCACTATCGATCCCTATCAGAACGATCTGTACCTGAGCCGGGTGACGCTGGGCCCTGCGGCGGCCCTGCTGGCCACCAGGCCGGCCCAGTCCGTGACGGTGGCCGGGCCCGACCCCCGCGACCAGGCCGAGCTGGCGGTGGTGTCGGCCTTGCGCAACTACCGGCTCAAGACCTCCGGCGGCGAGCTGCGCCTCCTGCGCGGCGAGTTTCACCGCCACAGCGAGATCTCCGTGGACGGCGGCGCCGACGGCGCCATCCTCGATCAGTACCGTTACATGTTCGACGCCTCTTACATGGACTGGGTGGGCTGCTGCGACCACGACAACGGCGCCGGCCGCGAGTACAGCTGGTGGATCTCCCAGAAGCTCACCGACGTCTTTCACAACCCCGGCCGGTTCATCCCCATGTTCAGCTACGAGCGCAGCGTGCATTACCCGGAGGGACATCGCAACGTCATCTTTGCCCAGCGCGGCGTCCGCCCGCTGGCCCGCCTGCCCCGCAGCGCCGAAGATCCCGTGGTCAAGGCCCCCGACACTGCTATGTTCTACGCGTATTTGAAGAAATTCAACGGCATCGTGGCCATGCACACCAGCGGCACCAACATGGGAACCGACTGGCGCGACAACGATCCGGCCGCCGAGCCGGCGGTCGAGATCTACCAGGGCGACCGGCAGAACTACGAGATGCCGGGGGCGCCGCGCTCCAACAGCGAGAAGGATTCCATCGGCGGCTGGCGGCCCAAGGGATTCGTCAGCCTGGCGCTCGAAATGGGCTACAAGCTCGCCTTCCAGGCCAGCTCCGACCACTGGTCGACGCACATGAGCTACTGCAACATCCTGGCCCGCGACTCCAGCCGCGAGGCGGTGCTGGAGGCCTTCCAGAAACGCCGGGTCTATGGCGCCACCGATCATATCCTGGCCGAGTTTCGCTCCGGCAACCACCTCATGGGAGACATCTTCACCACCTCGGCCCCGCCGGAGTTTCGCGTGAAGCTGGCCGGGACGGCGCCCTTCGCCAAGGTGCACGTCATCAAGAACAACCAGTACGTCTACTCGACCGCTCCGGACCGAGCCACGGTCGAGTTCACCTGGCGGGACTCCAGTCCCGAGAAGGGGAAACAGTCTTACTACTACGTTCGGGGGGAGCAGTCCGACGGCGAGGTCGTCTGGGTGTCGCCGATGTGGGCGACGTACCGGTAACCCAGGCATTCCTACCTGGCTGATGTCAAAGGAGCCTTCATGAAAACCACCCGCCGCAGAATCCTCCAATCCAGCCTGGCGCTGCCCCTGGCCGCACCGGCCGCGGCCGCCCCGGTGGCCCCGGCCGATTCCATTTACACCCGCCTGGGCGTCCGGACCTTCCTCAACGCCTACGGAACCCTCACCACCCTGAGCGGCACCCTGATGCCGCCGGAAGTGAAGCGCGCCATGGAGGAGGCCTCGCGGTACTTCGTGCCGATCCACGATCTGCAAAAAAAAGTTGGCGAGCGCCTGGCGCAGCTCACCGGCGCCGAAGCCGCTTTCGTGACCGCCGGGGCCTCTGCGAGCCTGTGCCTGGCCACTTGCGCCGTCACGGCGGGCGCGGATCCCGAGAAAATCAACCGCCTGCCCGACCTGACCGGCATGAAGAGCGAGATGGTCATCCAGAAAGCGCACCGGAATTCGTACGATCACGCCTTCCGCATGGTGGGGGTGAAGCTGGTGGAGGCCGAGACCGCCGAGGAAGTCCGGCGGGCCATCGGTCCCGGCACGGCGGCGCTGGCGGTGGTCCTGAGCCACAACAGCCTGGGGCACAAAGTCGAGCTGGAGGAAATGATCTCCATCGCCCACGCCGCCGGGCTGCCGTTGATCCTGGACGCCGCCGCCGAGGTCCCGCCGGCCGAGAACCTTCGCAAGTTCGTGAAGATGGGGGCCGACCTGGTGGCCTTCAGCGGCGGCAAGGAGCTGCGCGGCCCGCAGTGCAGCGGCCTGCTGCTGGGGCGCCGGGACCTGATCGAGGCGGCCTACGCCAACAACGCCCCGCACAACCGCTTCGCCCGCATCGCAAAGGTCGGCAAGGAGGAGATCGTCGGCCTGCTAACCGCCGTCGAGCTGTTCCTCAAAAAAGACGACGCCGAAGAGCGGCGCGCCCGAGAGAGAACGCTCGAACGGGTCGCCGAGCGCTTGCAGGAGCTGCCCACCGTCTCGACCGAGTTCATCCCCAACCTGGACCCCAGCCACTCGCCTCGTCTTTCGGTGCAGTGGGACGAAGCCAGGCTCGGCCTGACGGTCGAGCAGATGGTGACGCGGCTGCGGGAAGGCGAGCCGCCCATCGTGGCCGCCGACATGACCCGCTTCCGGCCGTCCTGGAAGGGTCTCGGCATTTTCGCCAACCACCTCCAGCCCGGCGAAGAGATCCTGGTCGCCCAGCGGGTGCGGCAGCTCTTGCTGGGGGGCTGATGGGCTCGGGGAAAAAGGCGACTAAGATGCGAGCAGTCCAAATGGTCCGGCGGATTCGCGACCGTCACTCGCGGATCTTGGCAGGCAAAACGACTTCCGAGATCATCGCGTTCTACCGGGCTGCCGGTGAGGCTGCCATGGAAGACGCGAGCGGGCAATCGAAATCTCGTCGACGAAAGGCCGGCGCGGCTGGCCCTGCAGACGGCCGGCCAAAAGCGAGCCGCGCCTGAGCGCCCAAGTCGTTAGCCCGCCAGACAGCCCAGCAGGTTTGTGGATCCATGATGTAGACTGGGTACGTTGCCGACGGTTCTTCGCTCCGGGCCCTACCGGCTTTTCTTTTACTCGGCGGATCGAGACGAACCGCCCCATGTCCACGTGGAGCGGGAGCAGTTTCGGGCCAAGTTCTGGCTCGACCCGGTGCGCCTGGAGAGGAGCCGCGGCCCGGTCGCGCGGAGCTTCGGCGCCTGGAGTCCCTTGTCGGGCAGGAAGCGGCGTTCTTGGTGAGGGCATGGCATGAGTATTTCGGGGACTGAACTGAGGGAAGCATGGGCCCACAGCTTGACCGTAAGCGATGATGCCCTGGTCGTGGATCTTGCCGATGGCAGGACGATCACTGTGCCGCTCGCCTGGTTCCCGCGTTTAGCCCACGGCACACGAGCCGAGCGCGCCAACTGGCGTTTCATTGGGAGCGGTGAGGGTATCCACTGGCCGGATCTCGATGAAGACATCAGCGTCGAAAGCCTTCTGGCAGGCCGGAGGTCTGGCGAGACGCAGGAGTCTCTTCGGCGGTGGCTGGAACGGCGCAACGTGTCGGGCTGACAAAGCTTGGACAAGGGAATGTCAAAGGTAGATGAACTTAAGGTAGAAATCGAGAGACTTCCTAGTGAGGAGTTCACCGAGCTTTTCCGGTGGCTGTCAGAAAAAGACTGGCAGAGGTGGGACAAGGAGATCGAAGCCGATTGTCAGGCTGGAACGCTCGATTTCCTGGTGCGTGAGGCGCGTGAGGAGAAGGCCACGGGGACTCTCAAGGACCTATGAATGCATCGCACAACCGCCGATTTCTGGACCCGCTTTGCGCGTCTGCCGGTGATGCCCGAGCTGTTTAGCTGGGCGCCCGGGGAGCGGTCCGGTCGGGAGCCGGCATAGCAGGATCCCTCGAGCGGATTTCAAGGGTGAACAGGCGAAATCCCCAAAACGGTTAAGCAACCGGGGGTGGGCGCGCCCAGCTGGCGGCCAGCCGCACTATGCTATCGTTAACAGGATTCCATCATGCCCCTGATCCGCGAGAAACGCCAGCTCATGAGCGCCTCGGAGATCGACCGCACTCTGGTCCGGCTGGCCTACGAGGTCGTGGAGAAGAGCGCCGAGCTGGACAAGCTGGCCTTTATCGGGGTCCGCCGCCGCGGGGTTCCCCTGGCTCGCCGCCTGGCCCACAAGATCGAACAGATCGAGAGCCGCGCCGTGCCGGTGGGGATCCTGGACATGAACCTCTACCGCGATGATCTCACCACGGTCGCCCAGCAACCGGTGCACAACTCGACCGACATCCCCTTCTCCATCACCGGGCTGGACATCATCCTGGTGGACGACGTGCTCTATACCGGCCGGACCACGCGGGCTTCCCTCGACGCCCTGTTCCACAAGGGCAGGCCGCGCCGCATCCAGCTGTGTGTTTTGATCGACCGCGGCCACCGCGAGCTGCCGGTGGAGGCCCAGTTTGTCGGCAAGCACGTTGAAACCACCGACAGCGAGATTATCGAGGTGAAGCTGGATGAAATCGACGGCCAGGAGCGCGTGCTGCTGGTCGAGAGAGTGGAGGCTTGAGACCCCTTGGAGAACGGCCTGTTGGGCATCGAAGAGCTGAGCCGCGAACAGATCCAGGCGCTGCTGGACCGCGGCCGCTACTACCAGCCCATGCAGGCGCAGTCGGTCAAGAAGCTCGACATCTTGCGCGGCAAGACCATCGTCAACCTGTTCTTCGAGGCCTCCACGCGTACCCGGACCAGTTTCGAGATCGCCGCCAAGCGCCTGGGGGCCGACACGGTATCGATCTCGGCCAGCGGCTCCAGCCTGTCCAAAGGGGAGTCGCTGGTGGACACCCTGAACACCCTGGCGGCCATGCGACCCGACGCCATCGTCATGCGCCACGCCGCCAGCGGCGCTCCCCACTTTCTGGCCCGGGTGCTGGGTATACCCATTGTAAATGCCGGGGACGGCGCCCACGAGCACCCCACGCAGGCGCTGCTGGACGCCGTCACCATCCTGGACCACAAGCGGTCGCTGGAGGGGCTGCGGGTGGCCATCATCGGCGATATCGCCCACAGCCGCGTGGCGCGGTCGAACCTCCACCTGCTGTCCAAGTTCGGCGTGGACCTGGTGTTGTGCGGCCCGGCGCCGCTGCTGCCCCGGGAGTTGGCCCCCCTGGCCCCCGGCATCACCCTGACCACCAACCTCCGGGAGGCCGTGGCCGGGGCCGACGTCATCATGATGCTGCGCGTGCAGCTGGAGCGCCAGCACGAAACCACTTTCCCCAAGAGCGAATACTTCCAGTTCTACGGCCTGGACCTGGAGCACCTGAAGCTGGCCAAGCCGGGGGCCATCGTCATGCACCCGGGACCGATCAACCGCGGGCGCGAGATCGCCAGCGAGGTGGCGGATTCCTCCAGCTCGGTCATCCTGAACCAGGTCGAGAACGGGGTGGCGGTGCGCATGGCGGTTCTGGAGCAGGTGACCGGGTGCGGTAGCACCGGCATTCCTGCCGGTTTCTCCGGCGACCTCGGCGCCTCGGCGCCTCGGCGGTGAAAACGACGCCCGGTCATACCATATGCTGCTCATTCAAAACGGCCGCCTGATCGACCCGGCCTCCGGGCTGGACGCCACCCGCGACGTGTTGATCGACGGCGACCGCATCGCGGCCGTGGAGCCTGCCATCCAGGCCCCCGACGCCGAGCGGATCGACGCCGCCGGCCTGGTGGTGGCGCCCGGTTTCATCGACATGCACGTGCACTTGCGGGAGCCCGGCATCGAGCACGCCGAGGACATCGAGAGCGGATCACGGGCCGCCGCCGCCGGCGGGTTCACCTCCATCTGCTGCATGCCCAACACCATCCCGGTCAATGACAACGCCACCGTCACCAGCTACATCGTGGAGCGGGCCCGGCGCCGCGCTGTCGTCAACGTATTTCCCATCGGCGCTATCACCAAGGAGAGCGCCGGCGAGCAGTTGGCCGACATCGGCGCCATGAAGGGGGCTGGAGCGGTAGCCATCTCCGACGACGGTCAGCCGGTCATGAACTCCCGGGTGATGCGCCGGGCCATGGAGTACGCCGCTTCCTTCGGCCTCACGGTCATCGATCATTGCGAGGATTTGAACCTCAGCGCCGGCGGCGACATCCACGAGGGAGTGGTTTCGACGCGCCTGGGGCTGCTGGGGATCCCGGCCTGCTCCGAAGAGGTCATGGTGGCGCGCGATATCCTGCTCAGCCAGCTCACCGGCGCCCGGCTGCACATCGCCCACATCTCCACACGGAATTCGCTGGCCATGATGACCTACGCCCGGCAACAGGGCCTGCCGGTGAGCTGCGAAGCCACCCCCCATCACTTCAGCCTCAGCGACGAGGATCTGATTGCTTATGACAGCAACTACAAAATGAAGCCGCCGCTGCGAAGCCGCTGCGATGCCGCGGCCATCCTCGAGGGAATCGCCGCCGGCGTGGTGGACGCCATCGCCACCGATCATGCCCCCCACACCGGCAGCGCCAAAATGCAGGAGTTCGAGCGCTGCCCCTTCGGCGTTACGGGCCTGGAAACTGCTCTGGGCCTGGCGCTGGAAAAGCTGGTGCACAGCGGTCGCATCAGCCTGACCCGCCTGGTGGCGCTGTTCACCACCGGTCCGGCCGGCGTGCTGGGCCTGGATCGCGGCGCGCTGGCCGTAGGGGCGCCCGCCGACGTCACCATTTTCAGCACCGGCCGCGAGTGGACATTCAACGTCAACCGGTCCCTGTCGAAGTCGAGAAACTCGCCTTTTCATATGAAGCGTTTCCGGGGCGGACCGGTCTTGACCATCGTCGCCGGACGAAAGGTTTGGGATGACACGCACACAGATTCGTAATCTGGTTCTGGCGGCAGCCGCGCTGGCCTTGATCTCGGGGTCGCGGTCCATGGCCGGTTTCATCATCGACTACAACTGGTGGCGCGAGGTCGGCCAGGTGGAGACCTGGCTGAGCATGCTTTTCTACCGGCTGGCCCCGGGCGCCGCTGGAGCCCTGCTCGTTTTTGTGGCCTTGTGGGTGGCCCACGGCAGGGGCCTGGAGTTCTCGGGGGTGCGCTCGCGGCGCCCTCGCCTCTACTCCCGCCTGGCGCCTCTGGTCCTGGCGGTGGTGGCCGTCATCTTCGCGGCCTCCGCGCTCGACTTCTGGGTGGTGATGAGCTTTGCCGGCTCACGCGGCCTGGCCTCCAGCCCGGAGGCCTGGAAGGACCCGGTGTTCTCGCGGCCGCTCAGCTTCTACCTGTTCGATCTGCCCTTCTATTCCGAGCTGCTGCGCTTCGTCTTCGCGCTGGCGCTGGCTTCGCTCGCTGTTTTCTGGGCCACTGCCCGGGGCTGGCAGATCGCCGACCGGTTCCTCCGCTGGCGCGCCAGCGGGCAGTCGCCGGCCGAGTTTGAGCTGGAGCCCAACGTGCTGGCCCTGCCGGGAGCGACCCGCTCGGGGTTCTTCCAGGTTCTTGGGGTGGTGCTGCTGGCGGGCTTCGCCTGCTGGGTACTGCTGGGCAACTACGGCCTGCTGCTCAATCACCACGCCTTCATGACCGGCGCGGAGTTCGTGGATGTGAAGGTCACCCTGCCGCTCCGATGGCTCCTGATAGCCGCCGCCCTGGGGGCCATTCCCCTGGCCTGGACCCGGCGCTTCGGAATAGCGGCCGGCCTGGTGGGGGTTGTCTTCGCGCTGATGTTCCTGGCGCCCGCCATCGTCCGGGCCGTCTACGTGAGACCCACCGAGATCTCCATCGAGCGGCCTTACATCGAACGCCACCTGGCGGCTACCCGGGCGGCCTTCGGGTTGGACCGGCGGGCCACCGAGCGGCCCTTCACGGCCTCCTCGACCGAGACGGTGGACGCGCGGCAGCACGCCACTTTGCTCGAGAATATCCGCCTCTGGGACTGGCGGGCCTACGGCGCCACCATCACCCAGATCCAGGCTCTGCGGCCCTATTACACGTTTCCCGACACCGACGTCGACCGTTACACCATCCAGGGGCGCATCAAGCAGGTGTTGCTGTCGCCGCGGGAGATCGACGTCCGGCAGTTGCCGGCCGAAGCCCGCCAAAGCTGGATCAACCCCCACCTGGTCTACACCCACGGCTTCGGGGCCGTGGTCTCGGAGGTCAACAAAACCACCTCCGACGGCCTCCCGGCCCTGCTGATCGAGAACGCCCCGCCCGAGATCAAGTCGCCCGGCTTCCGCTTGAGCCGCCCCGAAATCTACTACGGCGAAAGCACCCACGACCCGGTGTTCGTCAACACCTCCCAGGAAGAGTTTGACTATCCGTCGGGGGAGCAAAACAAGTATTCCAAATACCAAGGAACGGGGGGATTCCCGGTGGGATCGCTTCCCATCCAGGCCGCCGCCGCCCTCTCGCTGGGCGAGCCTAACATCCTCTTCACCCGCTACTTCACGCCCCAGAGCCGCATGATGATCCACCGCGACGTCCACGGCCGGCTGGCGACCCTGGCGGGGTTCGTGCATTGGGACGCCGACCCCTACCTGGTCATAACCGACGCCGGAGAGCTGGTTTGGATGGTGGACGGCTACACCACCTCGCGCGCCCACCCTTACTCCGCCACCCTGCCGGTGGCCGGCCTGCGGGGCGGCGCCAACTACATCCGCAACTCTGTGAAGGCCACCGTCGACGCCTACCACGGCCGCCTGGTCCTCTACGTCTTCGATCCCGCCGACCCCATCATCCAGGCCTACCAGCGGCTCTTTCCCACTCTCTTCAAGCCGGCCTCCGAGATGCCGGCCGACCTGCGCCGGCACGCCCGCTACCCCGAGGTCCTCTTCCAGACCCAGGCGGAGGCCTACCGCGTCTTCCACATGCGGGATCCCCAGGTCTTCTACAACAAGGAGGACGTCTGGGAGATCGGGCGCAGCCTCTACGGCCAGTCGGGCAAGCCCGAGCCCATGTCGCCCACCTACCTCGTCGCCACTCTGCCGGGCGAGCGCGAGCCGGAGTTCCTGTTGATGCTGCCCTTTACCCCGCGGGGCAAAGACAACCTCATCGGCTGGATGGCGGCCCGCTGCGACGGCGAGAAGCTCGGGGAGCTGATCTACTTTCAGCTCTCCAAGCAGCAGCTCATCTTCGGTCCCATGCAGATCGAGTCCCGCATCGACCAGGACCAGAACATCTCGAAGGACCTGTCACTGTGGAACCAGCAGGGATCGCGCGTCTTGCGCGGCAACATGATCGCCCTGCCGGTAGGGGACGCCTTTCTCTACGTGGAATCGATCTACATTCAGGCGGTGGAGGCCCGCATGCCGCAGTTGAAGAAAGTGGTGCTGGCCATGGGGAGCCGGCTGATCTACCGGGACACCTTTGACCAGGCCTTGGCGGAGCTGACCGCCGGCGGCGCCCCGCCGCCCCGCGCCGCCGAGGCCTCCACAGCTCCGGCCGCCGCCCCCGCCGCCGCCCGGCCCCCCGAGCTTCCTTCGCTGGCGGAGCGTCTCCGCAGGCTCCGCGAACAGGCCCAGCAACTGGTGCGGGAGCTGGAAACCATCGAGCGGGAGGCCGGGAAGAAATAGCGTTGCCGCCCCTGTTCACCGAGAGGCGCCTGTTTTCACTTTTTTCGCTGGTCTTGCCGGCGCCCATCTGGGTTTTCCCCTTCTTCCCTTCGACCGACAACCTCAGCCACCAGTACAATGCCCTGCTCATCCGGTGGCTGCTTGCCGACGACGCCTCACCCTTTCATGAGTACTATCGAGTGCGGTTCAGCCTGGCCGGAAACCTGTTTTCCCACGCCTGGCTGGCCGGGCTCTCCTCGGTGTTCGACATCCGGACCGCAGAAAAAATCCTGCTGACCGCCTACGTTTTGCTCTTTCTCCACCTGTTCCGCTACGCCGTCCGGGCCTTCAACCCTGAGGCGGCCTTCCTCTCGTGGGCGGCCTTCCCGATGGTCTACAACTGGTGCTTCCACAGCGGCTTCCTGAATTTCAGCTCCAGTCTGGTGGTCCTGTTGGGCGCCCTGGGGTGGTACTGGAGGCGCCGCGATGACCCGGGATGGGGGGTCCAACTGGGCCTGGCGGGTTGGGCAGTCGGTCTTTACGCCACTCATGCGCTGTCGCTCGCCATGGCCATGGCCGCCGTGACCGCCAGCCGGGCGGCGGCGGCGCTTTCGAAGCGGAACCCGGTCCTGCTGCGCCCTCTGCTCCCGCTGGCCTTGGCGGGCTTGCCCTTTGCCGTCTACATGACCGGCAAGGTAATAGAGTTGCGGCCGCCGCTCGCCGAACTGATCCCGCAGCTCGGCCGTTACGTGGCTGAGAACAGCGCCGCGCTGGCCAGCGGTTGGACCCTGGCAACCTTCCTGGGGCCGGAGCTGTACGTGTCGCGCCTTTTCGTGGGCGCCCTGGCAGTGCTGGGCCTCCTCAGCCTTCGCCGGACCGCGGTGGCGGGGCGCCGGGAGGCCCTGGCGATCCTGGCCGGCTTCGCGGCCGTCTCGCTGCTGGTCCCTTCCGGCTGGAAATCCCCGTGGCTGCTGGCGCAGCGGCTGCCTCTCTACGTGTACATCGGGACGGTTCTGTGGCTGGCAACGGTTCGGTGGCGAGGAGTTGCCCTGAAGACGGCATTTCCCGGCGTGGCTTGCCTGCTGGGCCTGGGGTTGGCCGCGTCTCACTGGGTCGCCTACCGCAAGATGACCCCGTATCTGGAAGAGTATGCCGCCGCGGCGCAGCACCTCCCGGCTGGAGCCACACTGGTGGCGCTGCACTACTTGCACCGCCCCCCCGGCTTCGACCCCAGCGACCCCGTGAAGCTGGACCCGTTTCGGCACGCCGTCGACAACCTCTGCGCCCGGGCTGGAGCCATCTCTCTGAACAACTACGAGGCCGCCAGCTCCCACTTCCATACCTGGTACCACCCCGGGCGTAGCCCCAACCGGCACTTGGGCGAGGTGCAGGCCATTCCACCCAAAGTGGACCTTCTCTCTTACCCCCGGCGGACCGGAGGCCGGGTGGACTATGTTCTGCTGTGGGGAACCGAGGACGCTGCTGTCCGGGGCCAGCTGGAGAGCGGCTACCGGTTGGTGTACGCCTCCGAGTCCGGGCGTTCCCGGCTGTATCGGAGGCGCGTTACCGAGCCGCGACCGTAGGGGGCCGTGCAAAAAATGGGCAACCGCGGGCTGCCAAGTTCGTCACGAGGACCGCTTGCTGACGCGCGCGGCTCGGTAAGTGCCGTCGAATCCGCGGGCTGTTGGCTATACCCGATCTGCTTTTTCTCGCCGGGTGGAGCAAAGTGTTAGCGATCATCCAAAAACGTACTTTTTTGAACTCCCGCCGACCCTGCTCCTCGGCTGTTGGTCTCCCCGCCGAGGCTGCAAGCGGCCAAACGGCCTAGTTCAGTGGCTATGCCGGCCCCAACGACGCAACACCGGAAGCCATTGCGGCATTCCCGACGCGTTCCCGTGATCGAACGGGAACCTTGATGTGTCACGCGAGGCTTTGACGTGAACACGATACACCAGATGTTGTGCTCCCGCCGCGAAGCCGCGCAGATGATGCTGTTGGCGTCTCCATCCGGCGGGAGTTCAAAAAAAGACGATTTCATCCACGCCGAAGGCGTGTAAGTCTTTTGCTTCCCGAGCGAAGCCTGTGTCATCCCGAGGCGCACTGTGTCATCCCGAGCGAAGCCTGTGTCATCCCGAGGCGCAGCCTGTGTCATCCCGAGCGAAGCGAGGGATCTGCTTTTGCGCCGCCCGAACAGCAGATCCCTCGCTGCGCTCGGGATGACATGGTTCGCTCGGGATGACATGGTCCGCTCGGGATGACATGGTTCGCTCGGGGACAATCGCGCCCGGCTGTGCTACCGGCTGCGGGCATTCTCGAGGAGGCGGATGATTTCCGGATCACGAGTATCCTGGGCGTACTGCCTGGCGGTGAGGGACTTGTCATCGCCGATGTCCACGTCGGCCTTGAATTCCAGCAGCAGACGGATCATGTCGATATCCTTGGACTCGACGGCGCGGATGAGCCCGGTTTGGCCGGTCCCCCCCACCTTGGCGTTGGGGTTGGCGCCGGCCTTGAGGAGTACGCGGGCCATATCGGTGTCGCCGGCCGCCACGACACTGTAGAGGATCGAACGGCGCTCGTCGACACCGGCGTCGGGGTTGGCCCCGGCCGCGAGCAGGCTGGGGATGACGTCGCGGCAGTAGAAATAGGCCGGCGACAGCGCGGCGGTGGCGGTGGCGGCGTTGACGCCCTGGCGGACGAGATCGCGGGCTCCGGCGCAGCGGCTGTTTTCCAGCAGGTTGACGAGGGCCGGCTGGCCGGCGTGGCTGCGCAAAGGATCCGAATCGGTCGAGTAGACGATGGCGCGGTCTCGCACTCTTGGCACGGCCGTCTCCGCGGCGCCGGTTTTGAGAATCGCGCCTCGCGCGTCGCGGTTGACCTCGGCCACTCGCCAATCCCCGCGCACGGTGGTCCAGCCGAGGCCGGGGACGCGGGTGAGGAACCCGACGCGGTCCCCGGGCTTGGGCAGGAAGCCGGGATTGGAAACGCGAATATAGACGTCGCGTCCGTCCACGGCGGTGACCGTGGCGAGAATCTCGATGGGGTCTTGCGCGGGCAACACCGCGGCCAGCGCGCAGAACAGGAGTGAAAGGCGTCGGATCATCGGCATGGCATTTGGGTTTGCGCTTCGCCGCGGCGAAGCAGGTCGCGGGCTCCGTTCATGGCCTCCGGGATGGCGACGCCGACCGGGTCGCCGAGCATGGTGACGAAGGCGCGGCGGGAGGAGCTGTTGATCTGGGCGCGGCTGCGGAAGAGGCGGTCCCCGGAGATCTGCTGTTCGGGGATCACGGCGCCGCAGCCGCCCTGGGGAGGACGAGTATAGTTGATATGCAGCTCGAGGCGGACGGTCATGGGAATCGCCAGGCCCCCCCCGTACTCGCAGACGGCGACCAGGCCACCGAAGGCGCCATCGGGAACCAGACAGCCGGGGGAGCCGGAGTCCAAGCTGCCGGCGACGGGGCAGCCCACGCGAGGGGCGTCGCCGGGGCAACGATATCCCGGCTGCGGCGGCGGGCCGGGTGGCCGCTGGCCGGGCGGCGGGCCAGGCGGCCGCACCTCGGGCGCCACGTACTGGTCCAGCACGGAGATGGTGACGGCGGAGCCTGGCGGCACCATGGTTCCGGGCGGCGGCTGGGTTCGCACTACCAGGAACGACTGGTTGGACGCCTGAGCCCGTCCGACATATTCCTTGGAGATAATGAATCCCCGGCTCCCGAGGATATTGAGCGCTTGGGTGTCAGTGCGGTTGGTCACGTCGGGCAAGGGCACGAGCTGCTGCTGCCTCGGATCGCGGACAGGCGGCACGACCAGAGGCGGGGGTAAATTTCCCCCGCCGAAGGGGCCGTAGTATTCGACGACGGGAAGCGCGCCGGGGGGGATGAGGGTCATTCTCGGGATGCTCTGCCGGACGACCCTGTTGACCAGGTCGGGGCGGGGGGCTGGACCGAGCAGGCGCCAGTCGGCAGCGATGCGGTTGATGTCCATGATCGAGCGCGCCGAGGCGTGGTCGAGGTTGACCAAGTCCGGCATGAGCTGAACGGGCGGCCCCGGCGGCGGCCCGGGCCCCGGGCCTGGTCCGCGCCCGCGAAACTCCTCGAGGTAGTCCACGCCCACCGAGATGTTGGGCCCCAGCGGCGTGCCCGGCGGCGGGTGCTGGCCGACGACGCGGAGGGAGTCGCTGGGCTGGCGGGGGCGGCCGACCGGCCGGAACTGGGCGCGCACGCGAAGCCGGTTGAGGGTCTGTTCGGCGTCGGGGGCGTAACCGGTGGTCAGGTCGGGCATGGTGGGAAACTGCGGCGCTACTAGTTCTCCGTAAAACTCGATGGTGACCTCGGCGCCCGGAGAAACCCTGGCGGGCGGGAGCGGGTTCTGGTTGAACACCCGGAACGACCAGGCGGGGGACGGCGGTGTTCCCGCGCGAACCAGCCGAACGTTGAATCCCAGGCTCCCCAGGTGGTCGCTGGCCTGTTTGGCCGGCCAGTTCCGTACATCGGGGATCTCGAGCAGCGCGACGAAGGTGTCGTAGTAGGTGAGCGCGATGGTGGAACCCGCAGTGACGCCCTGGCCGGCCGCGGGATTCTGGTTGATGACGTGGTCGACCATGTTCTGGGAGGGCGCGCTGCCGAGACTGCGCCAGGTCCAGGCCAGGCCCTGGCCGCGCAGAATGTTCTCCGCGTCTCGCGTGGCCCTGCCGATGAGGGGCGGCACGGTGGTGAGGGGATGGTCATAGAAGGCGATGGTGACGTAGTCGTCACGGCGGGCGGGCGCGCCGGGCGCGGGCTCCTGGCCGGCCACTTGAAGCGGAGTTTGGCCGGCGGGAGCGGGCCCGATCAACTCACGCCGCGGCGTCAGGCCGCGCGCGACGAGCAGCGCTTCGGCTTCGACCACCGGGCGGCCGACGACGTTGGGGACCGTGAGCTGGGCGACGGCGTCGCCATAGATCTCGATTTCAATCTCCGCGTTGGCTTCCACTTCCGAGCCGGCGGGGGGACGCGAGCCATGGGCGAGAAACTTCTGCTCAGGCGTGGGAGCCGCGGCGGTGACCACGGTTTTGGGGCGCAACCCGAGGGCGTCGATGGCCGCCGCCGCGGCCTGGCCATTCATGCGGGCGACGTCGGGCACACGAATGCGCCGCCGCTCGGTGAGGATCGGCGTGGGGTTTTCCGCTACCACCCTAACGTCGTGGGTGGCGCTCAGCGCGAAGGAGGACCGGCTGGGAGCGGTGACGGTGAAGGTGGCGGTCCCCTTCAGAACCAGCAGGCGGGCGTCGGGAACGTTGGGACCGAGCAGCGTCTCGACGCGCCAGCGGCTGATCTCGGCGGGCCGGCCGCGGACGGGCCGCAAATCGGAGAAGGTGATCGCGGTCTGGATGTCGTCGGGCACGGAGCTGAGATCTCCGATCACCAGGACCTCGCCTTCCAGATCGCCATTGAGAGATGTGACCGGGCTGTACAGGCGCAAGCGCAGCTCGGGCGGCCTGGAGGGGAGGGGCCCCAGGCGCTCGCCCGCCGCCAGCAACGTCCGCTCCAGCCGCTGGGCAATGGAAGCGTGCCAGTAGAACCCTTCGACGCGCTTGTACTGGTCGATGGTCTTGTCGGCGCGCGCCTTCACCGAGTCGGTGGCTCGCTTGATGGTCTCTAGGAGCGCCTGCTTTGTCTTGGCCGAATCGCCAACCGGTTGCGGAACGCAGGAATCGACGAGCCCGTCAAGGCTTTGCCGTTGTCCTTCGGCATAGTAGTTGACCAGCTCGGTGACCACGGCCTGCTGCCATCCCGGGGCATGGCGGTAGAGCTCGTAGTAAAAGGTTCCGGGCCGTTCCGGGAGGCTCCCCCACCGGCGCATGTAAGCGGCCACCCAGGTGTCAAAGAACCGGCGGAGCCAGATGCGCTCGTGGTCCCAGTAGAGAACCCCGCCCACGCGCTCGTAGTAGGCGTCAGGATACTGCGACTTCCGCTCGGACTCGGACAGGTCGGCGATAACCCTGGGCGGGGTGGTGGAGCAGCGCTGCCAGTTAGAGTCCGAGTTGATGCCGCGGACCCAGGACGCAAACTGGGGCAGGACCCGCTGGTAAAACACCATGCGGCGCAGCCAGTATTCGGGGTTGTAGCCTGCCAGCCGGCGATCGCGTTGGGACTGGAAGGCGTCGCGCCAGTTCCAATTCGGATCCGCGCGGACGGTGCCCGGGGGCAGCTCCTTCATCGTCTCGGCGTTGGCCGCCGGAAACAGGAGCGACCGGGTGATCTCGGACCGGATGGGGGGCGGAAAATCGGGCAGATCCACGTGGTTGGGCAGGATGGCGTGGGCCCGGACCTCGGGCTGGTTGCGGAACTCGGGAAACGAAGAGCCGGTACGGTCGACGACCGCGCTCTCGTCGCCCATCAGAACGTAGGAAACGGCGGTATTCTCGGTGGGCTTCAGGTAGTAAAACGTGTAGTATTGGGAAGCCAGGTTGGACATCCCGTAGAGAAACATAGCGACGGCGAACTGGGGCCCGTAGCCGGCCCATGCGGCGCCTTGGCCTGCGGCCGTCAGGGCGCCAAGCTGGAGCAGGGGCCAGGGGTCGCCTCGCCCGCGCAGGTCGCGCAGAATCGCGCCTGAGAAGTCGTACAAGGGGCCCATCACGACGTTGCCCACGAAGTCTTTGCCCTTTTTTACGGCGCCCTCAGCGTCGCCGGTTTGGTAGGCGAGCCAGATGTCGCCGAGGGTGGTGACGGTGCCGAGGTCATAGGCGCGTCCCCAGGCCTCGGAGAGCCACTGGTTGGGGCCGGTAGGAACGCCGGCGAAGCGCAGGAACGCGGGAGCGTCGTCCGGGTTGGAGCGGGGACTCCGGCGCTGCACTTCCTCGGCGAGGCGCATCATGCGCCGGTCGCGCATAACCGAGTCGGGGATCTCGTCGCGAATCGGGTGGATGTCGTCGAGCTCCAGCCTCATCTGCAAACGCTTGATGACGTCGTCAATGGCGGCGAGGTCTTCGGCGACCAGGTGCCCGCCCTGGGCGATCAACTGGCGCTGTGTCTCGGGGATCTCGGCGATCCTGCCGATGAGGTCGCGAACCTCGGGGGGGGCGTGAGCCATGATGCCGCGGATGAGATCCGGATCGTCCAGGTAGGCCAGGATGGAGCGGAGACCGTAAGCGCGCTCGATGAGCTGGCGGCGGGCGGCGTCGGCGCCATAGAGGTAGCGATACTTCACGTAGCCCTGGCGGGTGAAGACCTCCTGGAAGGTCTGGATGGCGGCGCGCTGGGCGAACATGCAGGAGGACAGCTCGACTTTGCGCAGGAACAACGCCTCGGCGCGCCGGACGCGCTCGGCCAGCTGGTCCGGAGTGGAGAGGTCCTCCCCCTGGGCGCGGGCGGCCAGAAGCACGGCCTGGATTTCCGTGGAGAAGTACTTTTCCTTGACCGCATCGGTGTTGTAGTCCTGCGGCTGGTAGGACTGCCATTCCGGCGCCCACCACTTGGGTCGGGCCTGCGTGCCCATGGCGCGAATGATCTTGTCCAGCTCGATCCGGTCCGCCACGAAGAAGACGCGCGCGATCTCCAGGTGGTCGCCCAGTTCGGGTGGAATTGGAACGTCCGCCAGAATCTTCCTCAGGTTCCGGACGATGATGTCGCTTTTGCCTTGCAGGTTGAGACGTCGGTAGTCCACTTCCAGGTTGGAAAGCAGCCGCGGATCGCCGATGCGAGTGAAGTACTTGATTCTTTTCACGAGTTGCGTGACGTGATCCCGCTGCTGCTCGTTTTGCAGGACGCTTTCCAGGACGCTTCCGCGATCCCAGTGAACCGGGACGCCTTTGTAGAGCAGCGAGAGCTTGCTGGTGGCCCCTTTTTCCGTCTTCACGCCGCGGGGCGAGGTGAGTTCCGGAGTGTGGACAGTGGTTTGGCCGTCGGCGATGTAGCGGGTGTGGACCTGCGGCTTGTAGCCGCCCGGCACCCAGTAGGCGCCCTCGGTGGCCGACAGGCGCGCGATTTGCGCTGCCAGCTTGGCGGCAAACTGGCTGGGCTTGAGCTTCGACATCCGCCAGTCGACCAGCAGGGAGTCGCCGGGGATGAGGGCGATGTCGAAGACGCCGGGCGCCAGCAAGCCGGTGCGCTTCTGCCACAGCTCCCGAAACCGCGTCAGGATGTGTTCGTGAACGGATTGGGCGTCGGGGAAGCCCGGCAGGCTGGGAGCGGCGGTGAAGATGAACAGGTCGGCGTCGCTCATGGCGCCGTTCTGTTTGCCTCCGTTGTTCACCTCGATGCGCACGCCGGTTTCGTGGGCGATCTGGGCGCCGACCTCGTCGATGAGGTCGGCGCGGAACTTGCCCAGGGCAGTGTTGATCTGCTCGAAGCCGGGCCGGATGAGGATCTCCTGAAGCGTCTTGGCGGCGTTGGGCTGCGAGTAGAGGCGCTGAAAAAGCGCGAAGTCAATGCGGGAGGCCGCCATGGGCGACCCGGAGGCCGGGTCGGCGATTAGCGGCAGCATGGCGGCGATCTCGGCGTCGGTGGCGGCCCAGACCGGAGGCAGGCACAGACTCAGCGCTGCCAGCACCAGCCAGGTCAATCGCCGCATGGTATCCTCTCGCTACTGGGATCATAGCATGGCGGAGATCCCGGTCTGGCCTGACCCGGCCGCCACAGCGGCGCGGTATTCGCCGGGGAGCAGCAGCGGGAAGACGTAGGTGTCGCTCTCGCACCCGCTATGACAGCGCCCCGGCGGGAGGGCCGGAAGCGGGGTGGCGTTTGTCGACGGGCCTGTGGCGCCGGCAAATCGGAGCTAGCGGCTTCAGGGAGTGTGGTGTTAAGCTCCCTGGTTCGCCATGCGCCCAGCGAGGCTTCGAGGCTTGATCGCGTTCATTGCCGAATTCAAGCGACAAAACCCGACCGCGCTGAAGGCAGGTGTGCAGCGGACCATCGAGCGCAATTTCGCGGTCCTGAAGCAACGGTCCGTCTACAAGCTTGAAGATGGAGCACTGAGGGTATCAGAAGCTAACGTCGGTTCTTTCTCCAACGTCGTGCTGTCCCTCTCGACGCTCCGCAAGTACGACGACTTGCCCATTGTCGTTGCGGTTGTCAGGCCGGAGGCCGTTGAGTTTTTGTTGGCCAACAGCACTTTCCTCAAGAGAGTCAGCCACAGTTCGCAACGCCTGGCGGTGAACAACATCAGAGGCAGCTTTCTTGGACACGATATCCTTCGCGAATTCGACGGCATCAAGAACAGCCCTGAGAACTTCGACGCCCTGCTGTCGTTGCACCAAGGGGTGACATGGGACGAGAACCTGGTCCGCTTAGTCGAGTCCACGACAGCGATAGTTCCTACAGGAAAGCGCCAGGCACCTGATGAGCCTTGGAAGCCACGAATCGATCCACCGAGAGTACTCAACGAGAGTGGCCCGTCGAAACGTGTTTCCGTTGAAGTTCTTGTCGAGATTATAGGGCGGATCGATGAAGAGCAGGTCCACAAAGCCATCCGGGAGCCAGTCGATGATCCGGAAAAGATCTCCGCAGATGGTCTTGTTCACAATAGCCGGCAGAGAAACCGGCCCGTTGAGCCTGGTCAACCTCTTCGAGAGCGCCTCCCGCTCCGACTGAGAGAGCTCTATCGTCCGGTTTCGGGGTGCTCGTTTCCTTTCCGCTTGAACAGCCATGGCAGTGGTTCAACCTCGATTTTACTCTCTGGCCGATCCAACAAGCCAAGTCATGTTTCACCTCGCCTGTCCCGCATGTAGGCGGGTGGCCTTCGGGCCCTTTGGCGTTGGTCCCCAACCGGCATTTCCTTGCCCTTCTGGCGGCCTGTAGAAATCATCGGCAGTGGAGGGGCTAGGGGGCACGGGGCTCGAAGGCCCCTAACTGACGGGAGGCCCAAGTTTCGCCGGCTGAGCGCGACCTGCGGGAGGCCGCTCGCAGGCTGTCCAGCGACCTTCGCGGGAGGCGCGGCGAGGCCGCCGCCACTATTACAGTTTCTCTTACAGCCCCCTGGGAGCCGACGAGGCCCATCGACCGTAAGCGGTTGAACGGATGGTGCTGGAGGAGAGGGTCGAACTCTCATGCCCCGAAGGGCGCGGGATTTTGAGTCCCGTGCGTCTGCCAGTTCCGCCACTCCAGCCTGCTACCAGTATCCCATCTTTCCACGGGGCTGCAACCAGCTGCGCGAGCCTCGATGCCCTGGCTCGCGCAGGAGTTCCGCATTGCGAACTGTCCACTCGTAGAAGTCGATCTCGTAAAGCTCCTTGGCGGTGGGGTCCAGGACAGCGGGCTTCATAACGAAACAGTATAGTGCGGCGACAATCTGTCTCGCCGCGGCGGGAAGTCGCGCTTCTCGCCGAAGGCCCCTCAATCCGGCAGGAAGTCTTCGTCCAGGATCTGCTCCGGGGCGAAGGGGCAGTGATCGGGAAACGCGCTGCAAGGCAAGTCTGTTTCCGTGCTGGCGCCCTTCACCGAGTGTGAATAAACGCTCCCCACTGCCTTGGACACGGCCGGCCGCAAGCTCGGCGATTCCTCCAGCAGGTAGCCGAGTTCCCGCCGTTGCTCAAGGATCGTGAGCCGCCAACTGGTCGATCGTTTCTCAGGTTGATACTTCCACTTCAGCAGATGCCAGAGGAGCGTCGTCAACCGGCTGTGGAGCTCGTGCCTGCGGCTCTTGCCCATGTCCTCGATCTCCTCCGCGATGTGCTCGACGTCCACTTCGTCGAAGCGGCCGGCGCGGAGCAGGCGCGCGGTATCCTCCGTCCAGATCAGAAAATCCCGCTCGTAGAGCTCGCCGGTCTTAGGCGGCGCGACGGACTTGGATGGCATTGGCCTTATTATAGCCGGCGGATTCGGGCCGCAACGCCGCCCGCGTTACTCATGGCGCAGCGCCGCCATCGGATCGATTCGCGTGGCGCGCAGTGCGGGGAGGAATGCCGCGGCGGCGGCCACCAGGCCCAGGACCACGACGGCGGACGCATAAAGAGTATTCCCCTGGGTGGGCCCGGGATGGTAGAGAAAAACCAGCTCCTGCGGCCTGTGAACCGGAAGCGTTCGCAGCACCAGCTGGTCGAGCAGAGAGAAGATGGCCGTATTGGCCCCGATGCCGAGTGCCAGAGAGATCACCGCGACGGCGGCGAACAGCGGCGTTCGCGTTAACCCGCGAAGTGTCAGACGAAGGTTCGACAGGGCGGCGGCTCCTGGCAGGCTCCGGGATCGCCGGAAGCGGGCTGAAGCCCGTCCCGCTCAGCCCCTCTCCTCCAGCGGCACAAAGTGCCTTACCGGAGGCCCGGTATACACCTGCCGGGGCCGGGCGATCTTCTGGCCGGGGTCGGTGAGCATCTCCTCCCAGTGAGCCAGCCACCCCGACACCCGCGGGATGGCGAACAGGACCGTGAACATCTCGGGCGCGAAGCCCATGGCCTGGTAAATGATCCCGGAATAGAAGTCGACGTTGGGGTAGAGTTTGCGCTTGATGAAATACTCCTCTTCGAGCGCGATGCGCTCCAGCTCCACCGCCACATCGATCTTGGGGTTGCGGCCGGTGACCTCGAAGACCTCCTCGGCGATGCGCTTGACAATGCGGGCGCGGGGATCGTAGTTCTTGTACACGCGGTGGCCGAAACCCATCAGGCGGGCCTCGCCGTTCTTGACCCGCTGGATGAAGGTCCCGACGTTGGCTTTTCCGCCGATCTGGTCGAGCATCCGCAGCACCGCCTCGTTGGCTCCGCCGTGCAGGGGGCCGGCCAGGGCCCCGGCGGCCGCCGCCGTCGTCACGTAAGGATCGGCGTGGGAGCTGCCCACCTGCCGCATGGCGCTGGTGGAGCAGTTCTGCTCGTGGTCGGCGTGCAGGATGAACAGCACGTCCAGGGCATGAGCCAGCACGCCCGAAGACCGGTACCGCAACTCGGTCTTCTTCCACAGCATGTTCATGAAGTTTTCCGCGTAGCTCAGCTCGTTGTCCGGGTAGGCGTAGGGCAGGCCCTGGCTGTGGCGATAGGCGTAAGCCGCCAGCGTCGGCATCTTGCCAATCAGCCGCATCATCTGCACTCGCCGGTTGGCCGGATCGTGAACGTTCTTGGCTTCCTTGTAAAACGTCGAAAGCGCCGCCAGCGAGCTGATGAGCATGCCCATGGGGTGGGCGTCGTAGTGGAACCCGTCCAGGATCTTCTTGATGTTCTCGTGGATCATGGTCCGGTTGGTGATCTCGTAGTTCCAGTGCTCCAGTTGCGCGGCGGTGGGCAGCTCGCCGTTCAGCAGCAAGTAGGCCACCTCGGTGTAGGAACAGTGTTCCGCCAGCTCCTCGATGGGGTAGCCGCGGTAGCGCAGGATCCCCTTGTCGCCGTCGATGTAACTGATGGAGCTCTCACAGGCGGCCGTGTTGGTATAGGCCGGGTCGTAGCTCATCATCCCGAAATCGTCGTCCGCGACCTTGATCTGCCTCAGATCCATGGCCCGGATCGTGCCGTTCGAGATCGGAAGGGTATAGGTTGTGGAGGTCCTGCTGTCGGTGATGGTGAGATTGCCGTCTGTCATGCCAACTTGAGGATACCAGAAGCCAGTAACACAGGCATTCCTGCCTGGGGTGCTTAACTGTTTTGGGGGAAGCGGTCGTGGCGCACGCAGCGTGCAGCGGCGAGCTTCAGCTCGCCGAAGGGTGCGGGTGAAACCACGCAGCGTGGGCTGAAGCCCACGCCGGCACGCTGAAGCGTGCGCCACGTCGCCTCGCAGCCTGGCAAACTCCCCAAAACGGTTAAGCACCCTCCTGCCTGTCGGGGGGTTTCACTATAATCGGACACTGGAACCGGGAGGTCCTCCATGAACCGACGCACCGCCTGCCGCGCCTTGGCCGGGGCAACCCTGGGGGCGCCCCGCTTCTCGTTGGGCCAGTCCCGGCGTCCTAACATCCTGTTCGTCATGACCGACGACCAGCGCTGGGACGCCATGAGCTGCGCCGGCAACCAGATCCTGAAGACCCCCCACATGGACCGCCTGGCCGCGGAGGGCCGGCGCTTCGATCAGGCTTTCGTCACCAACGCCCTGTGCGCCCCCAGCCGGGCGTGCATTCTCACGGGTCTGTACTCCCACGCCCACGGCGTCATGACCAACGGCGACGGCCCCGACTTCGTGAACCAGGCTGGCCTGCGGCGCGGCCAGGTCACCTTCCCGATGCTCCTGGGCCAGGCCGGCTACTACACCGCCCTGTCGGGAAAATGGCATATCCGGTCCGATCCCGAGGGATTCGACCATTGGGCCATGCTGCCCGGGCAGGGCCGCTACAACGATCCCGAGATGATCGTCAACGGCGCGCGGCTGATGTTTCGCGGCCACTCCGAGGACGTGGTCGCCGATCAGGCCCTCCAGATGCTCCGCCACCGCCCCAAAGACAAGCCCTTCTGCATGATGATGCACTTCAAGGCGCCCCACCGGCCCTGGGTTCCGGATACCCGCTTCGAGAACCGCTATCAGAACGTCACCATCCCGGCGCCGGCTTCCTTCCGCGAGGACTTGAGCCGGCGGCCGGCGGCGGTGGCCAACTCCGACCTCCAGATCGCCGACATGCCCGACTTCGCCCAGCGCGGCGTCAACCCCAACCTCTCGCGCTCCGAGCGCCAGCCCCGCAACTTCCAGGCCTTCCTGAAGAGCTACTACCGCGTCCTGCTGGGGGTCGACGAAAACCTGGGCCGGGTGCTCGATTACCTGGACGACGAGCGTTTGGCCGAGAACACCCTGGTCATCTACACCGGCGACAACGGCTTCTTCCTGGGCGAGCATGGCATGTTCGACAAGCGCCTCATGTACGAGCCGTCGATCCGCGTGCCGATGTTGGTCCGCTACCCTGCCGGTGTCCGCCCCGGCCAGCTCGACACCACCCACCTGGTGATCAACAACGACGTCGCCCCTACGGCCCTCGATTACGCCGGCGTCTCCATCCCGGCCCACATGAACGGCCACTCCCGGAGCTGGAAACCGATCCTGGAGGGCCGCTCGGCAGCGTGGCGCCAGTCGTATCTCTATGAATACTTCGAATACCCTGCGGTCCACTGCGCCGGCAAGTGCCGCGGCGTGCGGACCCGCAATTGGAAATACATCCACTACTGGGAAAAGCCCGAGGCCCAGGAGCTGTTCGACCTGGATGCCGATCCCGGCGAGATGAACAACCTGGCCGGCGACCCGCGTCATCAGGCCAAGCTGGCCGAGCTGAAGGCCGAACTCGACCGGCTGCGAACCGAAACCGGCGACGACCGCTCCCGCGACGACTCGGTCGCCAAACCATGCAACGTCAACCGCATGAATCCCACGGGAAGGTAGCCATGCGCTTCTCCGCAATGCTGGCCGCCCCCCTGCTGCTGCTCGCTGCCGCAGGCGACGAGATCCCCTTCCGTCGGCACCAGATCGACTCCGGCCGCAACGAGAGCTGCGCCGTCGGCGACCTCAATCGCGACGGCCGGCTGGACATCCTCTCCGGGGAGAACTGGTTCCAGGCTCCCGCCTGGACGCGGCGCAAGTTCCGCTCTCTGCCTTTCTGGAACAACTACATCGACAACTTCAGCGACCATGTCCTGGACGTCAACGGTGACGGTTACCCCGACGTGGTGAGCGTGGCCTGGGACGCCCGCCGCATCGCCTGGTGGGAGAACCCAGGCAAAGCCGCCTCGACCGGCGAGTGGCGAATGCACCCCATCGACTCCGGCTTCCCGGTCGAATTCTCTTTCCTGGTCGACCTGGACAACGACGGCAAGGCCTTGGAGTTGCTTCCCCAGTTCGGCAACGTCAAGGCCCCCCTGTCCTGGTACGAGATCGAGCAGGGCAAGTGGGTCAAGCGCCAGGTGAGCGACCGCAGCTACGGGCACGGCATCGGCGCCGGCGACGTCAACGGCGACCGCCGCGCCGACATCGTCACCCCCAAGGGGTGGTTCGAGGCCCCGGCCGACCCTCGCCGCGGCGCCTGGACTTTCCACGAAGATTTCGACTTGGGCAGCACCGGGTTCATTCATGTCTACGACGTGAACCACGACGGCCGCGCCGACCTGGTCACCGGCAAGGCCCACGACTATGGCATCTTCTGGATGGAGCAGGGCGCCGACGGCAAGTGGACCCGGCGCCTGATCGATGAGGCCTGGTCCCAAGCCCACGCCATGACCCTGGTGGACCTGACCGGCGATGGCCGCCCCGACCTGGTCACCGGCAAGCGACTCTACGCCCACAACGGCCGGGACCCCGGGGAGCGGGAGCCCCTCGGCGTCTATTGGTATGAATACATCGAGAACGGGCCTCGCTGGGACTGGGTACGCCACATCATCGACTACGGGGGCCCGGCTGGCGGCGGGATGCAGATCCCGGTCCTGGACATCGACGGCGACGGCGACTTGGATATCGTCGTTGCCGGCAAGTCAGGTGTTTACCTGTACGAGGGCCTCAGGCAAAAATTACGTTGACGTTTGATAGTACTAGAACTAGAATCAGATTTCTGGTACTACGGTGCCCAGTGCTCAAAACGAAATCCTACGTCTACCGCTTGGCTCAGCAGCCAGGGAGCCGATATGCCAGGTTCTGCAAGGCAGCTGCCGGCCTCATCATGGGCGCGGTGGGTTTCGAATGGGCGCTTGGGATGCTTCAGGCCCGACGCCGGCGGACCCAGCCTATTGCATCACTCACCCCGGCGTTCCACATCCCCCCAACGGCCATTTACGCAACGCCGCCGGCTCCAGCCTTGCGCCCCGCAGACGCAATAGCCGGGCCGCTGCTGGCAGCGGCAGCGCCCCACTTGCCGGAGGCCCGGCGTCCTCCCATGCTCTGCCTTCGTTCGCGGCGCCTGCCGCCGGTTCCGTCGAATCCGGCCGGCGCGCGGCTGTCTGGCCGGACTGGCGCGCTTACGCCAGCCGGCGCTCGCCGGAGGACCATGCCCATGCCGCTTGAACCTCAGCCGGTTCGACTTCCTCCCCTGGCGACAGCTACGGCCCAAGTTCACGCCGCCCTGCCATGGCGGCCCAGGCGAAGAGCTGCGGCTATGCTAAGGCTGGCGCTGTCGGTGCTGCTCAGCCCCCGGCTTCGATGGGCCGGCGGCCTGGCGGCGGCAACCCTGTTTCTCTACTTCCACCCTTCCCCCCGGCAGTTCGCGGCGTCTGTGGCGCAACCGATCGGCCGGCGCATCCACGAGCGGGCTGCCTTCAACTGGCAGGACCATTTCGAGGACGGCTTTACGGAATGGCTCGATCCCAAGGCTCTGGCGCCGGCCGACGCGGGCTCCGCCCGGGTGCGGGGCCTGGCTTTGTTGGGCCGGAAGCTGGGAGCACAAACCTATGAGGTCAACTTCTCGGCCCGGCTCCGCAAGAAAGCCATCGGGTGGGTGGTGCGGGCCGAAACCGGACCGGAAGACTACTACGTTTTCAAGCTGCTGGAACGTCGTCGCGGCGCCTACGAGCTGATTCGCTACTCCATCGTCGACGGCCGGGCTGCCCCGGCCCATCGGGAAAGCGTTCCGGTGGCGGTCCGCCCCAAGGAAAACGGATACCTGGAAATCTCGGTTCACGTCACCGACCGCCATATTCTGACGCTGGTCAACGGCTTCGGCGTGGACTACTGGAAACAGCCGCCGCGGAAGACCAGCGGGGTCGGTTTTCTAGCCGAGCGCGGGGAGTCGTTCCTGGTGCGCGCCCTGATCATCTCGGGAAACGACGATTTGATGGGGCGGCTGGCGGCCGCCATCAGCGGTCCGCTGTCAGCTCTGAGCAGATCGTAGAACTGCCCCGGTTGTGGGTTGTGGATCGTGGGCTCTCGCGTTGCCGGTAACCCAGGCATTCCTGCCTGTCGGGGCAGCCAAGCGGTCAAATGGCCAGTCTCCAGGCGGCGCACGCTGAAAGCGTGCGCCGGGTGCGCGACATGAAAGTGAGACTCAAGCCGCCGCTCTTACCTCCCAGTAGCTCTCAAAGCGGGCGTTGAAGTGGCAGTAGCGCAGGGCCAGGCGCACCATGCTGGCGGCGGCGCTGCGCGAACCGCTCCTGGACCGCCTGCGTCAGGTACGGGAACTGCATGACGCGGATCTGCGGCGGGGCCTGCGTCGGGCGCCCCTGCCGGAGGCCCTGGCCCGCAAGTACCCCAACGCCGACCGTGACTGGAGCTGGCAATGGGTGTTTCCGGCTTCATCGCATTACGTGGACCACAGGACAGGCTTGCAGCATCGCCACCAATTGCACGAAACAGTGATTCAACGGGCGGTGCATGAAGCGGTCCGGCAGGCCGGCCTTTCCAAGCGGGCGGCCAGCCATAGGTTCCGTCATTCGTTCGCCCACGCATCTGCTGGAGGACGGCAGCAGGGGTCTTAGACTGTCCCAACGGTCGGCTCCGGCTTGCGGAACGAGCTTGTTGAATGGCTGGAAGTTGGGGGAAAGTCAGGAGTTGCGATCAACGGTTGCGCTCCTGGGCCGCGTCGTCTTAGACTGTCCGGGAGGAGTTTTAGGCTGGTCTAGCGAAACATGCGTTGGACTAAACCGCTTCGCGGTAACCGGGTGTACAGGCGCTCCAGGTCCTAGCAGAGCACAATAGTCACAAGACGTAGGTTGGCAGCTCTTTGTTCTCCCCAGGGGCTCCGATTGCGGAACTATAG
>Ga0247727_10003476_pt1 | contig 34809 bp, 22 predicted proteins | sample WisWelCaveWW1625_FD_202498 | JGI IMG/M metagenome (GOLD analysis project Ga0247727, IMG submission 202498) | Biofilm microbial communities from Wishing Well Cave, Virginia, United States - WW16-25 | ecosystem: Environmental > Aquatic > Deep subsurface > Groundwater > Cave microbial mat | place...
CGATATTTTCCAGGAACGCCGTGAGATGCTCCAACATCATTGCTCCTCCACTTTCGGCGGAACCAATACGACAACGTTAAGTTGCTCTCCCATTCATTGTCATCAGTGTGTTATTGATCCGTGTGCGGCTTACTCCTGATGAAGGTCGCGCAGATCAAGTTCACACGCGGATAAAGCTCTTTCCGCGTGCTCGTCGCAAGCTTAGAGGGCATTTGAAAAGTCCGAGCACTCAACAATTCCCCCCTTGAGGGGGGTTAGGGGGGGTTCTTTAGCACGAGTAAGCTCCTCAAAGCTAATAAATATCGATGTTGCAGAGCGATCAAACCGCAGATTTGTACTTCGTTGTTGGCTTGTAATGCGAGGACACCCCCCGAACCCCCCTCAAGGTGGGACTTTTCAAATGCCCTCTTAGAGTTGAATCGTTGCCCCAAAAAGCAAAAATTTTCACGCAACCTCGCGAGGCCACCCCCTCGCGCAGTTGCTTCAGCGGCTTCCCACTAACATCAAAGCTCCAAGGATGAACACCAGCCAGAAGACGAGATTGCCAGCCTCCGTGGCGCCATCGACGCTTGTGGCTTCACGAGGTGCGGTTGTCAGGCTCTTGGGCCTCGGCTCTGCAACTACGCCTACTTCCGGCGTGTGCAACAACACGAGGCCGGAATTTTCTTCTTTCGAAATTTGCGCGCCGGCGTCTTTTCGTAAGCTTATGGGACGAGGCTCCCGCTCCGGCATGTTTAGTTGCAACCCGGCACAACCGAGCAACCCGTTGAATACGACGACAAACATGGCGGCCAACACGAGCATGCGTTTGCAAAACATAGCATTGCCTTTTTGGTTTAAAAAAGCCCGCCGGGATTTCGCTCCTAAAATCCCGCCGGGCAAATAGTCCTATCTTGCCAACACCATCTTCCGGCTCTGCGCAAAGCTGCCGGCTTGTAGGCGATAAATAAATATTCCCGTTGCCAAGAGCTCGCCGTGCACATTGCGGCCGTCCCAGCTCACCGCATAACTACCCGCTTGTTGGTGTTGCTCGACAAGCGTGCGCACGTGCCTACCCAGCACATCGAAAATTTGCAGCTTCACTTCCAAAGCTCGCGGCAGATCGTAGCTGATCATCGTAGAAGGATTGAAGGGGTTGGGATAATTCTGCAAAAGCCCGAGCTGCGCGGGCGCGGCAGGGTCCTCCGTTTCAGCAATCGAAGTCGGAACACAGGTTTTCAGCATAACGCCCTCTGCACCCACGACCCAACCGGTGCGGGCGTCGACAAAATCAGCGGACAACAAATCCAGAGTCGTTTCACTGGGCTGCAAAGACCAGGCTCTTCCGCCATCAACACTTTTCAAGATTGTGCCGCGGCTTCCAGTCACCCACGCGGTATTCGCATCGCTGAGATGAATCGCGAACAGTGTGCTGTTCGTTCCGCTGCTTTGCCGTGTCCAGGTATTTCCGCCATTGGCGGTTGTCAAGATCGTTCCGGCCTCTCCCACCGCGCAGCCGATATTGGCCTCGAGGAAATAAACACTGCGCAAGTCGTTCGTGACGCCGCTAGTTTGCGCTAGCCAGTCGACTCCGCCATTGACGGTTTTCAAAACAGTCCCGCCCTCTCCCACGGCCCAGCCGGTGTTGGCGTCCACGAAGCAAACGGCATAGAGCCATTTGATCGTCTTACTGTCTTGTTGCACCCACGTTGTTCCTCCGTCGGAAGTTTGCAAAATGCTGCCATTGCCCTCCACGACCCAACCGAGGTTGGCGTTCATAAAAAAGACCCCGCGCGAATGGCATTGCGTGCCGTTATTTTGCGTCCGCCAAATGCTGCCGCCATCGGTGGTCTTGAGAATAATGCCGTCGTCTCCAATTGCCCACCCGGTGTTGGCGTCGACGAAGTAAACGGAGTATAACGCTTGCGTCGTGCCGCTGTTTTGCCCCATCCAAGTATTTCCGCCGTTGGCGGTTTTCATGATCGTGCCATTATCGCCGACGGCCCAGCCGGTGTTGGCGTCGTGGAAGCGAACGCCGCGCAGTCTGTTTGTTGTGCCGCTGTTTTGCACCGACCAATTGGCCCCGCCGTCGCGTGTGGAAATAATCGTGCTGCTCCTCCCAGCGATCCAGCCCGTGGTCGCATCAAAGAAGTGGAGTGCGCGCAGCGTATTATTGGAGCCGCTGTTCCGCCTCTGCCAAGTGGCCCCGCCATCCGCGGTTTGCAAGAGGGCGCCATAATCTCCGATAGCCCAGCCTTTGCTCATCGTCAGGAAACGAATCGCGTACAGCGTTGTAGAGAGGCCGCTCGTTTGCCGTGACCAAAGCCTGCCGCCGTTGACGGTCTTCAAAATTTCACCGCTGTTTCCAACCGCCCAACCGGTATTGGCATTCATGAACGAGACCGCATACAAAGTTTGCGTTGTGCCGCTGCTGTCCGGCTTCCAAGTGTTGCCGCCATCCATGGTTTTTAAAATGACGCCGCCGCTGCCCGCGCACCAGCCGGTATCGGCATTGACGAAATAAACAGAATACAACGGCTGCGTCGCGCCGCTGTTTTGCGGCGTCCACCTCGCGCCCCCGTCGGGGGTCATCAAAATTTTTCCCCCGTCTCCTACGGCCCACCCGATTTGCCTTTTGCTCTGGACATAGAAATGAATAGCGTGCAAATTCGCCGTCGTGCCGCTGTTCTGTGAAAACCAAACCTCACCGTTATTGCGGCACGTAATGATGGCGCCGCGCTTCCCGACCGCCCAGCCCGTGTCCGCGTTGATAAAATGCACCGCCTCCAAATCATTGCTCGTGCCGCTGCTAGGAAAAGACCATTGCGTTCCGCCCGCGGTGATTTTGGCAATGACACCCTTTTCGCCGACAGCGAGCGCGGTTTCACGATCAAACATATGCACGCCTGTGAGGTGGTGCCCTTGCGGCAAAACGCACCAACCAACTCCCTGCGCAAGCAGAGTCACATTCCAGGCGGCGAGAACAACGAAAGCAGCAAGCGCTTTCATATCAAACCTCCGAGAGTTTGTGCTTCGTCATAAGCTTGGTGTTGAAAAGTCAAAGCCTCATTTCAATTGCTGTGTACTTTGATGCGGCACTCGCCCGTCGCTTTGAACTCGCGCGAAGCCGTGGCGCGCTCGACGAGAAACCAGCCCATGTGATCGGAGCCATCGCTAGAATCGTCTTCATAAACTCGAACCAGAACCTTGCCAAAAGAACTGCCCGCACTCCAACCCCAAAGGGCGAGGTTGGGGAAATAAGTTTGATACGTCACGTCCACTTGGGGCAAATTGGTCAGCCGATCATAGTTGCTCCACGTGGCGCGGCACACATTCGTATTTTTGTGAACGTTGATTTGAATGTCCGGCGCGCCCTTCCACCACGGCTCATGGCCGTTATAAATTTCAATCTCGTCGAGAATCAAATCACCAGCGGCCGGCATTTGCGCGTTGCGCCTCGTGTTTGGGGATTGATGAATGCCGCGATGCTCGCAAGCAACTACGACTAGGGCCGGAATCTTTGGCGGAATATCGGGCGAAAGAGCGGCGGCGCGGCCGTCCTGATAATAGCCCGTCATTTCATGCGGCAGCGAATCTGCCGTGCCAGCGGCAAAAGTTGTAATGAATGAAGCGCCATTCATGAACCTTTCGAAATGCTCGCCGACGGGAAAATAAACATCCGCATGCCCGGCAAGCTGCTCGAAAGCTTGCGTGAAAAGGTTGTGCTGCGCGGTGAAGTTCGTTGCTGGTGCGCGCAACTCTTGCAATGTGAGAATGCCTTGCCGGTCGAAATTTGCGCTTGCCAAAGCGTCCCGCAATTGCGCCCGGAACCAAGCGTGGCGCGAGAGCTGGGCGAGATGTTGCGCGACGATTTTATAAGCAGAGACTTCGGCCAAAGCCGCGGGTGCTTTTTGTGCCGCGGTTTGATTCTCCGCCCTCGTGATCGGTGCGAGCGGCAACGGCTCGTTTTGACAACCGGAGAATAGCATCAAAAATAAAATGGCGGCGAGGACGAGGAAAAATCTTTCCATTTGACCTCCTGCACTGGTTAAAGCGGTGTGAAAAGCTAACGATACGTTGATGTGCGCCAAAAACGAGGGCATGCCTTCCCCGCGCGCGAGCAATCTCTCCCGGCTTCATGCGCCATGCCCTCTGAGAGGGCATTTGAAAAGTCTGAGCACCCTACAATTCCCCCCTTGAGGGGGGTTAGGGGGGTGTTTCTAGCACGAGTAAGCTTCTCAAAATTTATGAATGTCGCTGTTGCAAAGCGATCAAATCGCAAATCTGTACTGTGTTGGTGACTTGTGATGCGATGACACCCCCCTCAAGGGGGGACTTTTCAAACATGCTCTGAGTTTCTACCTCGCCAACACCATCTTCCGGCTCTGCGCAAAGCTGCCGGCTTGCAGGCGGTAGATGAATATTCCCGTTGCCACCTGCTCGCCGCGCTCATTGCGGCCATTCCACGTGATTTCATAGCGTCCCGCTTTTTGCGGTTGATTGAACAGCGTGCGCACGAGTTGGCCTTGCAGATTGTAGATGCGCAAAGTCACGTGTACTCCGCCCGAAGCCTGCGCGGGAATGGCATAGGCGATGATAGTTTCGGGGTTAAACGGATTGGGATAGTTTTGCTCTAATTGAAATTCTTTCGGCACGGCAGCGTGGCCGGCAATCGCGAAATTCGTTGCCGTGGCTTGACTGAAATCATCCGTGAAATTCGTGAGCACGAAATCCTCATCATGCAACGCTTCGCCCGCGCCCGTGAAGAGCAACTCTAGCAAATCTCCAGCGCTCGTACTTTGCGCCGGTTGCAGATGAAAACCCCCGAGCGTGATCGTGCCCGGCTCGACTTCATGCGCGTCGAGCTGCGTCCATTCCGCCGTAACGCTTCCACGTTTGACGCCGAGGAATTGCAGCTTTTGATTCGGATATGAGAAGGAGAGGCCGAAAGCCGAAAGGCCGCGCGGATTATCCACGCGCAAAACCAGCTTGAGCATTTGCGCTTCGCCGGCATTGGCAGCGGAGGCCGTGCGTGTTTCCCAGGTAAGATGATACGGCCTCGTCGCGAACGTTTTGGTCAAAGCGCTGCGTGCAAAGCAATCGGCCGGCGGCTGTCCGGCGAGAAAGCGTTCAAAGATCGCCAGCGCATCGCCGGGCGTCACGCTGTTGTCGCAGTTCACATCCGCGGCCGTGGCTTCGCATTCGAAGTTGGGCACGTTGCAATCGCTCGGAACCTGGCCGTTGTTCAAGAAGATGCGAAACGCGCAGAGCGCATCGCCGGGCGTGAGCGTTCTATCATTGGTGATATCGCCATCGTTGGAACAGGCGACACACAACGCGCGATTGCGGCACGCCGTGATGCCGGCCAAATCATCGCGCGGGTTCGAGAGCACAACGGCGCTGCTGTCCGTTTGATTGCAGCGCAGCACGAATTTGAGACGAATGAGCGAGCCCGCGCTGTTGGCGGGAATTGCGTTGAGGCCATAACCACCGCAGGTCAATGTGCCGGAGCCCGGCGGATTCTCCTGCGCGCTCACTGAAATAAAATTCGCGGTGAGATTGCCGGGCTGCGCGCTGATGAAATCCAGGTGCGCGGGATTCACTTGCGCAGTGAAGCTGAACGCATCAACCGGCGTCGCGTTTTGTTGCACGCGAATATCCACGAAAAGCGTATCGCCTTCCCGGCCCGCAATGGGATCGCTCACCGTTGTGCTGCCCGGTCGCACGGGTAAGATTGCCGGGCCGGCGCAAACGGGCGGCGCATTGAGCAACGTCGTCGTGTCGTCGAGCGCCGTGATCGCGATGGGATTGCCCGCCGGATCGTTGGCTGCGATGTTGTTCAGCGTGAAAATAATCCGCGTGCCCGCGGGCGTGTTCGCGAGCGCTTTGAATTTCACCCGCGCCGCCACGCCGCTGCCGCTTACGCCGCCTTGCCCGGCTTTGCGCGTGACGCCAATGCTCACTTTGCCCGTGGCTTCATCGACGTTCTGCACGAACACCAGGTCGTTGCCGAGAAAAGCGCCGGGAATGACGTTGCTCGCGTGCGGCGTGACCACATCCACAAAAGCGGTGTTGGTGTAATTCAGCTCGAAGCTTATGCCGAAGAGATTGGTTACGCCGCTTGCTTCAAGATCAATCCAAAACTCCTCGCCGATAAATTGCGTACCGGGCGCTTCGGGCTTGAGAGCTGCGGAGAACACGCCGCTTTGTTCATACTTGATCGTCGTGATCACGCTCCATCTTCTCAAAAAATCCTGGCTGGAATGCGTCACGTATACTTCGCCGCCATTATCTACCACAAGGCCGTAGACCCAACTTGTTGTTCCCGGCCCATTGTAGCGCGCCACCCAACGCTCAACACCGGCGCCATCGTAACTGAGAGCGAGGCCATCACCACCACTAATGCCCGCGACATAAATGTTCCCAACGGCGTCAAGCTTCAAAGCGCTGGCACGTTCCCAGGAATTTCCCGGGCCGTTATGGCGAGCAACCCATTGTTCCGCGCCTGCGGAATTATACTTGATCGTGGCGCAATCATCGTCTGTGCCCACGCCCTTACCGTGTCCCGTCACATAAACATTGCCGGCGCCGTCAACACCAATGCCGTAAGCGCTGTCATAAAAATTGCCCGGCCCATTGTAGCGCGCAACCCATTGTTCCGTTCCGCTGGAACTGTATCTGACAGTGGCGAAATCATCATAGCTGCCCGAGCCAAAACTGCTCCCAGTCACATAAACATTGCCGGCGACGTCAACAGCAATGGCGTTGGCTCGGTCGGCAAGATTTCCCGGACCATTATAGCGCGCAGTCCATTGCTCCACGCCGGCGCGGTTATATTTGATGGTGGCATAATCAGGGTCCGCGCCCGAGCCTTCACTCCATCCGGTGACATAGACATTGCCCGCAGCATCGAGGGCAATAGCCTTTGCTTCGTCCCAATAATTCCCGGTACCGTTGTAGCGAGCAACCCATTGCTGCACCCCGTTGGGTTCGTATTTGATCGTGGCGAAATCGCGCTCCGTGCCGGAGCCGCGACTCGTTCCCGTCACGTAGACGTTGCCCGCAGCGTCGAGCACCATAGCGATTGCTTTGTCGGAAGAATTGCCCGGCCCGTTATAGCGCGCGAGCCATTGCTGAACGCCATTCGGGTTGTATTTGATCGTGGCATAATCTTCAGAGGTGCCGCTGCCGTAGCTCCCTCCCGTAACATAAACATTGCCGGTCGCATCAACGGCAATGGCGGTGGCCTCGTCCCAATAACTTCCCGGGCCATTGTAGTTGGCAACCCATTGTCGAACGCCATCGCGGTCGTATTTGGCGAGGATGAAATCAGGAAGCAGGCCGGAAGTGGCGCTTGAACCCGCTACGTAGACATTGCCGTCAGCGTCAACGGCAAGAGCCGCGGCCTCGTCGAGAGAATTTGCCCCCGGGCCGTTATAGCGTGCGAGCCATTGCTGAACTCCGGAGGGATTGTATTTGATCGTGGCGTAATCATCACCGGTGCTTGAGGTCCCGCTTCTTCCCGTCACATGAACATTGCCGGTGGCGTCGAGGGCTAGCACGAAGGCGTCGTCGCCGTGAGGCGATGAGCCATTGTAACGCACGATCCATTGCTGACTACCCGCACTGTTGTATTTGAGAGTGGCGAAATCATGGCCCGTGCCTGAGCCTTCGCTCCAACCCGTCACGTAAACATTGCCGGCGGCGTCGAAGGCAAGGGCATTGCCATAGTCTTGCAAACTTGCCGGGCCGTTATAGCGCGCGAGCCATTGCTGACTGCCGGCGCTGTTGTATTTGATCGTGGCGTAATCATAAGAAGTGTTTGTGTCCAAACTTTTTCCCGTGACGTAGACATTGCCGGTGTTGTCCACAACGAGAGCGTTCCCGTCATCAATGCCGTTGCCCGGGCCATTGTAGCGCATGGCCCATTGCTGTGCCCCGCTGGGATTATATTTGATCGTGGCGTAATCACGATCGGAGCCTGAGCCTTCGCTGCCTCCGGTCACATAAACATTGCCGGCGCCATCGACGGCAAGATCAGAGGGCGTGTCAAAACCATTGCCCGGGCCATTGTAGCGCGCGGCCCATTGTTGCAGGCCCGCGCTGTTGTATTTGACCGTGGCATAATCATAACCGATCCCATAGCTAGACCCTGTAACATAAACGTTGCCTGCCACATCAACGGCAAGAGCAGTGGTTTGATCCCAGCTATTGTTTGATCCATCGTAACGAGCGACCCATTGCTGAACTCCGGCGCTGTTGTATTTGAGCGTCGCGTAGTCATCCAAACTAGCTGAGCCGGGACTGGTCCCCGTCACGTAGACATTGCCGGTAGCGTCAACCGCGATACTCACCGCATCGTCCCATGAATTGGCCGGTTCATCATAGCGAATCACCCATTGCTGAACTCCGGCAGAATTATATTTGATCGTCGCGTAGTCGGAGCCTGTGCCGGAACTTTCACTTGAACCCGTCACGTAGACGTTGCCGGATTGATCCACGGCAATGGCCGAGGCGAAATCATCTCCATTCGCCGGCCCGTTATAGCGCACGGTCCAAACTTCCACGCCGGCGGGCGTGTATTTTATTGTGAGGTAATCCACGCCATACAAGGAGCTCGAGCTAGAGCCGGTCACGTAAACGTTGCCCGCCGCGTCAACCGTCATCGCCGTGGCTTCGTCATGGCTCGGAAGCCGGCCCGAGGCATAATGCCGCACCCAAGCCGTATCGACGCCGGCAGAAAAGCTCGGCGTTGCGCGTGAGTAAGAAAAACCCGTGGACGCGCGGCGCGTTTCGTGAACCACGCCACGTTTGCCGAGATAAGACGCGCCCAAATTCCTTTCTCGCGCGTTCCATTTGCGAGGAAGACGCAGCGGGTTTCTCGAAAACGAATCTTCCACTTCATCGAGATAACGGTCGCCAGCTAAAGAATCCAGATTCGTTTCCTCGGGCACGCGCTCGAGACCGGGACGATAAGCGAGAGCCCTTGTCCTCGAGTTGTTCGCCTCGTCAACGCTCTGGGCTTGAACGAACACCGCCGCAAGCAGCACGGCGAGCAAACAAGAAATAAAAAAGTTTTTCATAACCGCTCCTTACCTTGATTGAGTTTTTGAAAATTGGGGCGCGAGATTCATTACAATCGAAATCATCGCCTTATCGTAATGCCGCAATGATGAGGGGTAGCGCAGACCCCTTGCCTGCAGGCGGAGACACCTGCGCTACATTCCCGCGTGAATGAGGGATTACGCCTTATCGCACGAATGCCATCCTGCGGCTCTGCACAAAATCACCCGCACTGAGCTTGTAGATGAACACGCCGCTTGCAACCTGCCGGCCTTGCTCGTTTCGCCCGTTCCACGTGATCGTGTAACGCCCTGCTGGCTGGCGTTGCTGCACCAGCGTGCGCACGCGCCGGCCCAGCACGTCGAAGATTTCGAGCTTCACTTCAACCGCTTGCGGCAGATCGTAGCTGATCGTGGTTGCAGGATTGAACGGGTTGGGATGGTTTGGCTTGAGAGCAAACACTGTCGGCAAGCTTTCCAGATGTTGCGCTTCTTCCACGCCGGTCGTGTTCCCAATCACGAAGGGAATGGCGAAGCCACTCGGGTCGTTTGCGACAACGTTTTGCAAAGCGCAGGCAAGCTCATCAACTACTGCGGCGCCGGATTTTTGCATTTTGATTCTCGCCACCATGCCAGAACCGGTGATTCCCCCGGCCCCGGCTTTACGCGTGAGACCAACACCCACTTTGCCCGCGCTCCTGTCAATATGAGAATACAAGAGCAAGTCTTCTCCGAGGAGATGCCCCGGCTCGATTTGAATCGGCGACCACGAGGCGTGCTCGGGCAATTGCACCTCGAAAGCGAGGCCGAAAAGATTCGAGGCTCCGCCGGCATATATTTCGATCCAGCTCGCCTCGTTTTCCTTGGCAGGAGGGAGAATCGTGCAATAAAGCTGCGCTGCGCCGGATTTGCTCAAAGCAAGAGGAACGCGCTTGGGTTGCTGCGTGAGCGTTGTATGCGTCTTGCCCCAGTTCAAGCCGAGGGCAAGAACGTCTTGTTGGTTGACCGTGCTATCGCCGTTGGCATCCGCAAACGTGGCGGCTTCGGTTTGCCAAGGCGTAGCCGCTTGCCCCACCCAGTTCATGGAAGCGTTGGAACGGGCCGGCCCGGTTTGATTCCAATACAAACCGAGGGCTAGTACGTCCGCCGCGTTAACCACGCCGTTGTTATCGGTATCGCCCGGCCACACGAGCAAATCCGTGGCGATTGCCAGATTCGAATAAAGTATGTTTCCGGCCTCGCCAACCACCCAACCGTCGAGGTTGCCGCTTTGTGCGATGAGATCAAGGGCGAATAAATCGTTGGGCGCCCCGCTGTTCTTAATCGACCAGTTGTTGCCTTCGTTGACTAGCTTCAACAACGCCCCGTCCGTGCCGGCGGCCCAGCCATACAGAAGGCCTCCTGCTCTGATAATCTCAACGGTACGAAGATCATTCGTCGCACCCGTGGGCTGCGGAGACCACGTGGTTCCGCCATCGCCGGTATTTAGAATCGTCCCTTGCGCGCCGACGGCCCAACCCAAGTTCGTATCGACAAAGACCACGTCATAAAGCGTGTTGACCGTGCCGCTCGTTTGCAGAAGCCAAGTGTTTCCGCCATCGCCGGTTTGCAAGAGCGTGCCATTCGCGCCAACGGCCCACCCGGAATTGGCGTTGCTGAAAGTCGCGGCGTAAAGCGCGTTCGTCACGCCGCTTATTTGCGGAATCCAGGTGTCGCCGCGGTTCGTCGTTTTCAAAATCGTGCCGTTTGCTCCCACCGCCCAACCGAGATTCGCATCGACAAAAGCCAGCGCATGCAGCGCTTGACTGGCGCCGGTGGATTGTGCCGTCCACGTGTTGCCGCCGTCGCTCGTTCTTAACATCATGCCGCTAGATCCCGCGGCCCAACCCGTTTTCGTTTTGATGAAAATGACGGCGTTGAGCGAAGAGGTGGTGCTGCTGGTTTGCTTCGTCCAATCAACGCCGCCGTTCGTGGTGTTCAAGATCGTGCCACCCGCGCCCACGGCCCAGCCGGTATCGCGTTGCGCGAAATGCACGGCATTCAATTGATTCGTCGTGGCGATTTTGCTTTGCGCCGGCCATGCGGTTCCGCCGTTCGCGGTTTTGAGCACGAGGCCGCTAGCACCGGCTGTCCACGCAGATTGCGCGTCAAAGCATGAGACCGAGAGCAACGAAAGCATGGTGTTGCTCGTTTGCACGAACCAATCCAAGCCGCCATTGGTGGTCTTCAAGATGAGGCCATTATCACCAACGGCCCAACCGACATTGGCGTCGGCGAAAGAAACCGCATACAACCATCTCGAAGTGCCGCCGGTTTGAGAGCTCCAGGTCGCGCCGCCGTTGGTGGTCTTTAAGATGGTTCCCGAACCTCCCGCGGCCCAGCCGATGCGAGTATTGACGAAGAACACGGCCTCTAATGAACTCGTTGTGCTCGTCGCTTGTTGCGCCCAAGAAGCGCCGCCATTTACGGTTTTGAAGATTCTTCCACCCGAGCCAACGGCCCAACCGGTATCGACGTGCGCGAAATGAATGCCGTATAGGTACCAATCGCCAGCGGAAGAAATGCTCATTTGCGACCAGCTCTGCCCGCCGTTGGTGGTTCTCCAGATGATGCCTTCATAGTCACAGTTGATAATGAAGCAATGCTTGTCCCATCCCGCAATCCAACCGTTGTTAGCATCAAAGAAATGCACCGCTTCAAATTCTTCCGCACCCGGTTGGATCGCGCGCGAGGACCACGTGCTGCCGCCATCACTCGTCTTTAGAATGATACCGTGATAAGAGCTATTCAGCCCGACGGCCAGGCCGTTGTTCCGGTCAAAAAAGGAAACGGAGTTCAAATAGATCGATGGGCCGCCGACATTGTGCTGCACACTCCAGTTCCGTCCACCGTCCGTAGTTTTGAGAATGGTTCCTAAAGAGCCGACGGCAATGGCGGTGTTTTGGTCGAAGGCATGAACGCCGGAAAGCGCATGCGGCTGCGGCCAAGGATTTTGCCAGCGCCACTCTTCCTGCTCCTGAGCATGAAGCGAGAAAGCGGCGAGGGTTAGTAAAAGCGACTTGCTTGTAAATTTCATAGCAAACCTCCTAGACAGGCTAAATTTGAAATCTTCGCCAAAGGAATGGGCAAGGTGAGTGCAACACGAGAGCGTGCTTGTACACTCAAGTTGTTTTGCAAAACACTCTCAGCGCAAAAGGCAGGGGAACACCGGCGGGAAAAAATGCTTGCGGAAATCTCGGAAAGAATTATCTTGAGGCTGTCCAATCAAGAGGTATTCCCATACCTTTTAAGGCGTGCCCGGTGCGAATGCCAGTTCGCATCGGGCTTTTTATTTTAAGCCAAACTTTGTTTTGAGGAAGACGAAGCGCCTCCTTTCCGTTTTATCGGCGCGGCCGCCGCGCCGAGGTTCACGAGATTTCTGTTTCTAATTTTATACCCCTCTCCCACCTCCGCGCCAGAAGCTCGGCGAAGAAAGCGCAACCGAAGAACATGCTGGCCCAAGCCAGCGCGCCCATGAACATGCACCCGCAGTCGTCAATAAATGCCGCGTAGACCAACAACAATCCCAGGGCCAGCAATGCCAGCGCCGCCGCGCGGAACAAACAGAAGAGCAAAGTCATTTTGTCGATTTTCATACGTGCGCCTGCAATGAAGTTTACGCGGCTTGCGCCAAAAGCAGCTTCTCCAAATCTTCCGGCAGCCGCGGCGTTTGCGGAGGAAAAGCGCGCGCCCGGAACCCGTGGCCGTTCGAGCCCGCGGCGTACAAGATCGCAGGCCCGCAAAGGATTTTATTCTTGCCGCGCACGACGCGAAACGAGACGGGCATTCTCGCCAAATGGCCGGCAGTAAAAGGAATTTGAATATTCAAAATCTCCATCTTCTCGCTCGTCACTAGAATGCAATGCGAACGATGGCGCGAGAAGCTAATCGCGGTTCCGCCTTTGAAGGGCTGGCTGACATAGGCTTCGTCTTGGCGCAAACCTTTTGAGAAAAAGAGTCCCTCGCCGGCCACCACCATGCCCATTTCAAAACCATACGTCGTCGCCGTGCCGAACTCGAATGCGCCATAGCCGCGCGGAATGCTCACCGCGCTCATCACATAGCCGCGCGGCGATTCTTTGCGATCAAGATAAAATAGTTTGACGCCTTTCTTCTCATCGTGCGCCATCTGTCCGAAAATTTCGCCGAGATTCTCCGGCCGGCCGAGATATTCTTCCTGCCCGAGCGTAGAATTATCGAGGATATGCTGGTCTTGCAACCCGAGCAGGCTGGCAATCATGCCTTGCGCGATATTCCAATATTCCGTGGTCCACTTGAGCCGGATCAGCATTCTTAAAATATTTTTCAAGAGCCGCTCTTCTTGCGCCTGCTCGCGCGGCGACATATTCATGGCCGGATAAAGCTCCTTGATCACGTCGGCAACGTTCAAGTCGGGCGCGGCGATCGTCTTTTCATAAAAGAACCACAACAGTTCTTTGATGCGGTCGGGCGTGTCCTTCCGGCTCATCTCCGCCAAAACGAACGCGTGCGAATTGGAAAGGCCGAGGCGCTTGGCCATGCGAAACAGCGTATCGCGCTTGGGCAAGTCGCCTTTCGCAACGTTGTGCAACGTCGCGGAGGACACGCCCAACTCGTGCGCCGCGGATTTGAGATCGAAATTATTTTCTTCGATCCAAAAGCGAATCGCCTCGGCGAAAGTTTGAAAGCTGTTTTTCTTTTTCATCATCCTCGCACTTTCACGCGGGAACGAGCCGCGCTTGGTTTGCTCCGATTTGAATATGAAACTCTTGGCCCGCGGTCGAGGTTCAGCGCTTGCGCCGCGTTGTGTTCAGTTTTCTTGGAAAAATAACCGTTCACTTTTTCGTGCTCCAATCTTGCGGGCTGCGCCGTTTTAAATCCTCGCTCGCGTCTTTCAGCTTTTGCTTTTCTTCTTCGGTCAAATCGCCGCCCAGCTCGAGGGGTTCGTGATCGTCGTAGGTGTTCATAAGAGTCTCAGTGGTTTTCCAGTGCCGGATGAAAATAGTTTCAATCTCGGCTTGGCCGAGGTTTCAGTAATAGAACTAGCGATTATCCCGATAATATCGCTCAACCGCGCGCTGGCAGGCTTCGTCATCGCCGATGCCGGGGTTGGCTTTCTTTTCATATTGCCTCAAGCGTTGCGCGCGCGCTTCATCGCCGTGGCAGAGGCGCACGAGTTTTTTCCACTCGCTGGAGGAACCGATCCACTCACCCTGGAAACCGGACCGGCGCCGAAATTTTCGAAATTCCGGCTTGAGCTTTTGATACAAAATAACGAACAGCAACAGCAGCAATGCGATCAAGATCAAACGAACGACAATGGCCATTGCGCGCTCCCTTCGGTTTTTTTAAAACGGTTGCGTTCGTCGAGATATTTCACCATGAGCAAGCAAGGATTCCGCTCGCCCCAAATTTGTTTGCTCTCTTCCAACGCGCGAAATCCCATCGCGTGATAAAACGCGCGCGCGCGAGTATAGTGCTCATTCGGAACAGAGGGACTCAGCGTCTTCACTTGCAGATATTCGATGCCGTTGTTGCGCAGCACTTCCTCCGCGCGCGCCACGAGGCTGCGACCGAGTCCGCGACGATGATAATCCGGGCGCAGGCCCATGACATAAATTTCCGCGGCGTGCTCGGTGTGATATTTCAGAGCGAGAAAGCCCACGATTTGCTCTTCAACCACAGCCAAGCAAGTCGGCAGCGCCTCGATCTCCGCGAGGTATCCGCGAATCGCGGCTTCGATTCCGAACCACTCCGGCAACGCGCGGAGGATGGATTCGCACACGCGCGCTTGGTTGAGAAAGGGGCCGTGAATCATGTTCGGGATTCTTTCCGCTCATTTATACATCCGGAATTTTGAAAAAAGCCCGCGCATTTTTCGTGGCATATTGCTTCCTTTTGAATTTTCTCCTGAATGCCAGCCATTTAAACCTCGGCCCAGCCGAGGTTGGAACATTTTGTAGACGACGGCCACTCGTTCGGTCACGTCGTCGCTCTCTTCGCCAACACCTCTTGCCACTGCAGCAACGCGGCCCGGCGCCGAGGCTCTACTTCCGGCTGCTGCAATTCCAAGCTAAAGAGCACGGACAGCGTCACCGCTATCGCGCGGAAAGCGCTGTGCTGAAACGCCTCCACCGCGGCCATGCTGGTGAAGTTCATTACGCGCGCAACCTCGACAAAAGAATGGCCGGCGTTGGCCGCCAAGCGAATGACCTGCTGTTGCCGCTGCGAAAGTTTGGCCAAGGCTTTGGCAAAAAATTCTTGCAAGAGATTGAGGCGGTAACGCAGCTCTTCGTCGCCGGCGCCGACGATCTGCCACAGTCCGATGCTTTTCAACAAGGCGCGCACCACCGCTTCTAAGTTATGCTCGCGCGCCGCGGAGGGCGAGGGCGCTTGCACCATATAACGGCTGAAGCTTTCGAGCGCAAACAGCAATTCCTCCTGTTCCAGCTCGCAGCGCAACGCTTGCCATTCCTCTTTAATGATGCTTTGAATCGCAGCCGGCAATCTGCGAAACAGAACACTCTCGCCGTGAACCGCGGCCCGCGCCTCTTCATTCGGCTCTGCATTTACACAATCGCGAACTGGCATGGGGGTTCATCTCCTCTGTTGTAAAAACGTTCGAGCAATTCCACGATGATTTCTCTACTGCGTCTATCTAAACCAGGATCTTTGAGCGCGCGGTGAAACAAAATGCCGAGGATCACTTTGATTCTTTCGAAGGTTCGACGTTTGAAAGAACTGACCGCGTTGCGGCTGGAAAAATTCATGCGCTTGGCAATCTCGGCCAACGAATAGTTTTCGCGCACGAGTCGAATCACTTCCTGCCGGCGCGCGCTCAACTCCGCGAGCGCCTTTTCAAAAAACGCACAGAGGAGCGCAAAACGAAATTGCTCCTCGTCGTCATCTAGAAACTCGTCGAGGAGAGTCGATTCGATCCACTCGACTCGGACAAAGGCTTCCCACGGCACTTCTTTGGAATACTTTCTACTGAGATCGATCACGCGATGAATGATCACGGCTTTGAGCCATTGATAAACGCCGGCGGCGCTGCGCTTTTTGATTTTTTGCCCGCGACGCCACAGCGCGATCCACGCATGTTGATACAAATCTTCCATGCGCTCGACTTTGGGGCGATAACTCATGGGCAACAGGTGCAAAACTTTCTTGAGGCAAGTTGTGTAGTAAATCACGATGGTGCGAAAGGCTTGCTCCACGCGCGGTGGAGCCGGCTCGTCGAGCGTTGCGCGATGATCGATGAAATCGAAGAACACTTCCAGCGCTTCATGAATTTGCGCTCTTTCATTGCTCGGGTCGCGAGATTTTTGCGTTGCCATTTTGCCTCCGTGTGTTGCAGTTTTCCTGATCGTGCCTGAGTCAGGGAACTCGGAGTCGCGCGCGGAGAGGTTCAGGCGCGTTGAAATGATGAGCTTTTAAAACCGGCGGCGTGTGTGAATTTTTTTGCCGCCCGGGAGGACGGAGAGAAACCCATCTTCCCTTTCGCGACCTGTGTCTATGAGATAGACGAGCGGACGCGAAATCGTGTCGCTTTTTTTTGTGTGAATGGGGATTACTGTTTTGCTTTGACAAGGCGCATGCCAACGGCGTTGGGATTTGCGGGCCGTGCTAGCAGCGGGTTAATCGCTTGTTTTCGTGAACAAGAGTTGCAACCCCGCGCGCAAGCTGGACGTGAATGTTTTAGCGCGGAGTGTGAAGTTGGTGGCAATCGAACTCCCGCGGTGGTAATTTTGCCCTCAGTATGCTTCAACGCGGGCGAGCCGCAACCAAAAGCTTACTGTAAGCGGATTTTCGCCTCAAGCTGATAAAGCCCTTTGCTTTATCCGTTTGAATCCGAAACCAGCTTGCAGAAAAATCTTTGCTTTTTTTGAAGAGAAGGAACTTTTAATAGGTCAACGGTCGGCGGAAAATTGATCCTCATTTTGGCCTCCAGCGGAACTGCCAATCATAGCTCCAACAACGCCTCCACCCAAAGCTCCTACACTGATGCCCGCCATAATCGTCATTGATTTGTCTATGCCAGTGCCTATCGCATAACCAAGACTGCAGCCAATTTCAAAAGGCTTGCAAGGGTTAATAAGTGGTTCGATTTCGAAGCAGCGCACGATTGATATAAGCTGCTTCGGTGATCAAGGTGAGTTGCTTTGGGATAACACAAGGAGCGTGCCGTTGAGGAGAGAGCCGCAATGCAAAGTTAAGACGCAATGCAAGAGCTTAATATCGTGAGGCGTGATGAAAAAAAGGAAAGAAGGAAACCAGTGGTAAAAGTATTCTCGCGGTGGCAAATGAGCGTTGCGCGTAGGGCGGAGAGCGAGGAACGAAACAGCGGAGAACACGTTACGCTCTTCGCCTATTCCGTTTGCGCGAAATCTTTCCAATTGATTTTGTAGAGCTTCAGTTTTTGAATGAAATTCTTCTTGTCCATGCCGGCAAGCTCCGCGGCTTTGGTGACATGACCTTGGGTTTCGCGCAAAATCTTGCGGAAGAATGTTTGATCGAAGTCTTCGATGTTTTGCTTTTTAAGAAGGCGATAGTTCCATTCTGGAGGAGGTGGCGGATAAAAAGGATCGGGCAAGTCTAAGTCTTCCGCGCCGATCGTTTCGTCCTCGGCCGAGATCACCGCGCTACTGACGGCGTTGCGTAGCTCGCGCACGTTGCCCGGCCAATCGTGGCGCAACAACAACTCAAGCGCTTCTGCGCTAAATGAGCGCACGGGTTTCTTCTCCTTCTCCGCAAAATGCTGAAGAAAATGGTGCGCCAGTTCCGGAAGGTCTTCGCGCCGCTCGCGCAACGGCGGTATGCGAATCACAAACTGCGCGAGGCGATAATAGAGATCGGGATAGAATTCGCCTTTCTTTATCAGTTCCTGCAAGTTCGGCCCGGCCGCGGAAATGATGCGCACATCCGTCTTGCGAATCTTTCCGGGCTGCCCCAGGTAATTGAACTCATTGGATTCCAATACGCGCAACAACTGCGTTTGAAATTTCAGCGTCGATTTGGCAATCTCATCCAAAAAAATTGTTCCGCCGTCCGCGGTTTCAAAATATCCGGCTTGATCCGCAATCGCGCCAGTGAAAGCGCCCTTCACGTGGCCGAAGAGTTCGGAGAACAACAACTCTTCGGGCAGCGCGGCGCAGTTCAGCGAGATGAACCGTTGCGCGGCGCGCCGGCTTTTGCGGTGCAGCGTCTGCGCAATTAGCCCCTTGCCGGTGCCGGTTTCGCCGATTATCAAAACGGAGGACTCGGTGTCGGCGACTTTTTCGATTTGATTGCACGCCTCCAGCATGGCCATACTCTTCAAGCCGATGATCTCGTCATAGCCCTCGCTTTTCGCCAACCGCTCTTCCAGTTGGCGACGGTATTTCATTTCATCGCGTAGCTTGAGCTTTGTTTGCGCAGCCTCCGATTCCACGCGCTGCAGCTTCAGCGCATTCTTGACGGCCACGGAAATCAGCTCCGCAAACTCGCTCAACAAGATGCCGGTTTCATCATCAAAGGCCGCTTTCACCTCGCGATTGTCGATGTAGATCACCCCGAGAAATTCGCCTTCGTGGCGCAGCGGTGCGCCGGCCGCGGACAGAATTCCTATGCGAAGAGTGCTGAGTTTTTTATTAACGCTAGGATCTTCCAAGGCATCTTCAATGACAACCGGCTGGCCGCTTTCTCGCACCCGTTGCACGATGGTCGTGCTGAATTCTTTTTCCGGCTGCTCGATATCTTTGTGGTGATGATCACGCGCGACTTGAAACAGCAATTCGCCTTCCGGGCTATACACGATGATCATGCCGTGTTGCGCGTTGGTGTACTCGATGACTTTATCCATCGCCAACGGCAACAGCTTGCCGAGATCGGTCTCGGCGAAGAGCGACTTGCCGGCTGCAAAGAGAAACTCGCCGACTTTGATGAGAGTGCGATAGGAGGACATAGGATTTTCCTTTTGAATCAACATCGTCCGGCACTAGAATACTTCAGAAATCCGGTAGAGGGATGATTGCACATGAAGGCCGATTCTGATACTCGTCGGGTCCTCTCCTGTCTTGGAATGAGGGCGATGTATTACAGCCCCATCTATTGCAAGCCCGTCTACAAAGGGAAGATTCCAACGAGCGCCTCCTACCCACACTTGCTTTACATCTAAATTGTCGCTGTCGTGCATTTCAAGCTTCGCGGGATTAAGATCGAAATCATATTCGGCCCGATGTCCTAACCCCACCATCACGACTAAATCTGTGAAAAAGCGCCATTGCAGGGCTGCAAAGATAACGGGTTTAGAGTGACCGGGAGCCATATAGTTAATCTCCTTGGCTTTTTCACAATTCGAATCAGCGGGTGCCGGAACCACGAAGCAATCTTGCTCGCCTTCTTGTCTTTTAATATTGAACTTTGGAGTAATCCGGCTCAAGCCACCATGAATACCAACAGGCCCACAGGCAATACTGACAACGGCATGATAGGTCTCGAGTTTTTTATGAAAAGCCACGTTGTCCCGTCTATCCGTTCCCCATTTTGAAATGGAAATTCTGGCTATACCGGCAACGGCAGTCGTGACCTGCAACCGCTTAAATATGGGCATGTGCCACCTCACGAGCAAAGGCTGAAATTTTAAACTCGCGGTAAGTAGCTCGGGTCTAGCGCTTTTATTTTTTTCGTCCAACCCCTTATTGACGATTTCCATGGTTCCAAGTTCAAACCCGACAATACCACGGATACCCAAACCGAAACTTGCAAGATCCGGAGCGCGTTGATCTTCGTCTTCGCTGAAATTAAAAATGGTGCCCATGTTCAGACTGATTCCCAGCGAATCCATAACGTAAGCGTCCGGTAAAAAGGGAAGCCACGGGAGCCGAGGCGGAATAACATTCGAAGTCTTGGGTGGTCTCGGCGGCTGAGGCGCACATTCCTTCTTTCGTGCTTCCACCAACGCTTCAAATCCCTTTGGCACAGACTTACGACCAGGAGCGTAGTCCGGCTTTTGTTTCAGCAGGCGGCAAATTATCTCCTTTGCTTCCTCGAATTTCCCGCGCTGGTATGCGATATATGCCCGCAACTCTAGCGCGTTCAAATCTTCACAACCGGCAACCAGCGCCTCTGCCCGCTCAAAAATCGGCTCATCGTAATAGTAGTACCACGCTCTCTGCAAAGAATCGCACGCCGCGGTTTGTTGCGCGAGCACCTCACTCCCCGAAAAAAAAGTGCCAGCTAAAAACGCGAGGAGCAACAGCACGTTATTAAGCCGGCGCATGTTTCTCGCTCTAAGGCAAACGCTTGAGCTTAAACCTAAGCGGTTTGGGCGTGCTTGCAACATTGAACTCCCTCTTTTGAGATTCATAGCCCTCGGCGCGAACTTCGATTTCATGATAGCCGAAGCGCACCACAATTTCGTTGGGCGTCGCCTTCTTGAAATCAACGCCATCCACATAAATTTCCGCGGAAATAGACTCAAGACTCGCGCTATCAACCGCAGCGACTCCAATCTTGAACTCTTGGCTGAAATCAAATGTTTTGCTGAACTCGCCGCCGGGCGCAAGATTCACGGTCTCAACCCAAAAAGCAGCAGTGGCGGGATGCACGATTTTGACAGCATAAGTCCCGGGCGCTAATTTCTGTTCATAGTAATCCGTGCTCTCGTGAACGAGTTGTTGGTCAATATAGACCGCGCTCTTGGGAGTGATCGTGAGTTTCAGCAAACCCGGCAGCGGCTCCAGTTTGACATGCTGTGAAAAAATCCGGCCGCTGTCTACGGTTGCCACGAGCACAGAGTCTTGATATTGCTCAGAGCGAAACCAAAGTTCATATTTGCCCGCCGGCACTTTGAGGTTCTTAACCGGCGTCTGTTTTTTGAAATTCATCGGGCCTCGTATTTCAACCTCGGCGCCGGAAGGTTCCGAGGTGAGAGCTATTTTTCCCTCCGCTGATTTAATCGTGATCTTTTCAAGCTCGAATGCGATGGGGTTCAAGCCTTGTGCAAGGGCTAGGGTGGTATCAATCGTTTTGTAGCCTTTTAACGCAACCAAGAAACTGTGCTCGCCGACAGAGAGCGCCAATTGGGATAGCTCGGAAAGCGGCGTCACTTTGCCATCAAACAGAATTTCCGCTTCTGACGGTTTGACGACGGCGGCAAGGCGAGCCAATGGCTTCAAAGGAAAAGTACAGATCGAGTCTTGGCCCTTTTGCAGCACGATGGCAGCATTGATTTCCTCAAAATCCGTCATTTGAATTTGAACATAGTTCGTGTCCGGCTGCGCGCGCAGTTTCTTCAGCGGCGTCATAGCCTTGATGAGCTTGCCATTCAGAATAACTTGCGCCCCCTCCGGCTCCGTCATGATCGTCAACGTCGTTGGCTCGGACAAGCCCAGCGTTTCAAGCAATCGCACATCCCAATCGGTGAAGAGAATCAAGACGGCAACGAGAAGCACGAGCGCGACCTTCCACAAAATTTCGAGGGTGAATCGAATGCCTCGCGGCGGCGGGGGAATATCATTAATCGCCTCCAACATCTCCTCCGCGCTTTGAAAACGTTTGCCCGGCTTGAGCGCGACCGCTTTGATGATGATTTTGCTCAGTTCTTTCGGCACGCTGGCATTGAACTCTGTCGGCAGCGGGAATTTATCGCGCAGAATGGCGTTGAGAATCGCGACTGTGGTTTTTTTTTCTTTCACGGGTGTGGTGCCCGCCAAGACTTCATAGCAGGTCATGCCAAGCGAATAAATATCGCTGCGCTGATCGACCGGCTTCTCTTCAACTTGCTCCGGCGACAAGTAATACAGCGTGCCGCCGGTGTGTTCGCTCTTCGTCGAACGCGTGAGGCTGCCGCTCACTTGAATTTTGGCCAGGCCAAAGTCCATCATCTTCACTTGGCCCGCGGGCGTGATCATAACATTGCCCGGCTTAATATCGCGATGCACCACGCCGGCGTTATGCGCATATTCTAACGCCGCCAGCATCTGTTTGAAAATGGGAATCGCTTCTTCGTGCGGCAATGCTCCGCTGTGCTCCAGCTTTTTATCCAGCGTCATGCCCTCGACATATTCCATGACGATGTACCAGTTATTCCGGTATTGGATGAGATCGTGAACGGTGACGATATTCGGATGCTGCAGCATCGCCAGCACTTTCGCTTCTTTTATCAGGCGCGCGATGTATTTGTCATAATCCTGGAGGGAAGACTTGATTTCTTTGATCGCCACGAAACGCTCAAGCATGAGGTCATAGCCGAGATAAACGATACCCATGCCGCCCTCGCCCAGAACCTGGTCGATGCGGTAGCGCTCGTTGATGATTTCGCCGTTCGGTAGCATGGATTTTTTAAAATAAGGATAGGCACTTCAGGCTCGCGCAAGGAAGGCAGCGCTGTGAGGCTCGGCGCGCGAGCACCGGACTTTATGAGGCTATATGAAATATCGCTTCGGAGCTATGGGTCACGCTGGGAGGCAGGAAAAATCTCATCGTGCTAAAATGATGCGGGGAAATATAAACGATTCCATTGCATAAGCAAGTTCTAAATTCCGCAACGAAGGCTCCCGCCAACTAAAAACTACGCCCGCCGCGGTAGTTCACACGAATCAAAAACACACGGGCAAAGCTTTCTCCGCGTGCGTTTTTGATCCGCGTGTAATTCATTGCTGTGGGTGTCACAACATGTTTGTGTTGCTCACTTACTGCTCGTCGCCTCGCTCATCGCCTTTGCCTTCTCCGGCACCACCACCGCGGGCACGGCGTTTTGCTGTATCAACGCATTGAACGCCGGCACGTCTCGTTCGAGCAGTTGCTTCATTTGATTGCGATGGCGCTGCCATTCGCTTTGCAGCTCGGCGAAGCGCGTGGCCATGCCTTTCGTCAACGGCGGATCCGAAGCATCGATCTCACTCATCAAATAAGCGAGCTGCGCGTTGAGCTGGTTGGGGAAGTTGATCACGTCTTGAAACGTCTCCTGCTTGGGCTGCACCACTTGCTCTTCCCACGCGGTGATTTTATCCACGAGCGCTTTGCCGGAGTCTGCAATTGCCTTCGCATTCGCCATGCCTTTCGTGCGCGACATCCAATCCTTCACTTGCTTGCGCACTTCGCGCAAACGATTCACGCCTTCATGAATTTCATTGACGCTCGTTTTGATCGTGGCCAAAAGCTTTTGTTGTTCATGAAAAGCCTCGGGCGTGATTTTGAGGCGAGGGTCTTGCGCGACCTCGAAGGTTTGCACCACACTCTTTTCGCCAACGGTGAGTCGAGCTTTGTACGTGCCCGGCGCTTCTTTATAACTTTGCAAACTGCCGAACACGAACAACTCCGGCACGCGCGTGAAATTCTCGCCGCGCAAATCCCACACGAGGCGATTCATTCCGGCTTTCACTGCGAGCACCGGCGGCGGCGGACCTGCCGGCCCTTCTCCTTCCGCGCCGCCGCTCTCTTGCTTCTTCGTCGTGATCGTGCGCAGCACTTTGTCCATGGCATCAAGAATCTCCAGCTTCACCGCGAGCTTTGAAGTATCCGGTGCTTGCGCGAAAGAATAAAAAATGAGCGCGCCGTTCGCCGGATTTTTTCCCACACCCGGCACGTCGCGGCTGCCGCCTTCCATGCGATACGCGGTGCGCGGCTTATAAAGATGAAACTCCGCCTTCGCCACTTCCGCATTGAGCTGATGCAATGGCGTGAGATCATCGAGAATCCAAAACGAGCGGCCTTCCGTTGCGGCAATCAGATCATTGTCGTGAATCGTCAAATCCGTGATCGGCGCGACGGGCAAGTTGAGTTGGAACGGTTGCCACAACGCGCCGCCATTGAATGAAACATATAAACCGGTTTCCGTTCCGGCATATAACAAATCTTTGCGCTTGGGATCTTCGCGCACGACGCGCACGAACGCTTCGGCGCCGATGCCGTTCACGAGGCGCGTCCACGTTTTGCCATAGTCAGTCGTCTTGTAAACGTGCGGCGTGAAGTCGCCGAACTTGTAGCGCGTCACCGCAAGATAAGCCGTGGCCGGATCGTGCGGCGAAATTTCAATAGCATTGACTTGCGCCTCGGGCAATCCTTTCGGTGTGACGTTCGCCCATGCCGCGCCGCCGTTGCGTGTGAGATGCACCAGCCCGTCATCCGTGCCCGCCCAAATCGCGCCCGCTTCGTGCTTCGACTCGATCACATAAAAGATCGTGTTATAGACTTCCGCGCCCGCGGCCTCGTTCGTAATCGGCGCGCCGCCTTTGCCCTGCTTGTCAATTTCATTGCGCGTCAAGTCGGGACTAATTTCCATCCACGTTTGCCCGCGATCCGTTGACTTCAACAAATGATTGCCCGCGTGATAGAGCACATTCGGATCGTGCGGCGAAGCCACGATGGGCGCGTTCCAATTGAAGCGATACTTGTGCGCCTTGGCATCACTGCCCAAGCCGAGATACGGCGCGGCCATCACGTTGCGCTCTTTCTTCGTCGCCGCGTCATACTCCGTGATGATGCCTTGATAGCAGCCGGCATAGATCAATTGCGGATTATCGGGATCGAACGCGACATACGCGCTCTCGCATCCGCCCACTTGATACCAATGCTCGCGATCGATGCCGCCTTCGGTCGTGCGGCTCGGAATCGCGACACTCGAGTTGTCTTGTTGGCCGCCATAGATGTAATACGGAAAACGATTGTCCGCGATGACACGATAGAATTGCGCGGTCGGTTGATTCGCTTGCGTTGACCAACTTTTGCCGCCGTTCATCGAAACGTTCGCGCCGCCGTCATTGCCATTGATCATGATTTGCGGGTTCGTGGGGTTGATCCACAGATCGTGATTGTCGCCGTGCGGCGTGGGCACGTTTTTAAAGTTGCGACCTGCGTCAATGGATTTGAGCGCCGGCGCATTGAGCACCCACACGGTTTCTTCGTCTTCAGGGTCGGCGAAGATTTCGGTGTAATACCACGCGCGCGCACGCAACACGCGCTTGCTGTTGATGAGCTCCCAATTCTTACCTGCGTTGTCAGAACGATATAAGCCTCCTTTGTCAGCTTCAATGATCGCCCACACGCGCTCGGGATTTTTCGGCGAGACTGAGACGCCGATTTTGCCCATGTTCGACGGCAAGCCTTCCGTGAGCTTCGTCCATGTGTCGCCGCCGTCGGTCGTTTTATAAATCGCGCTGCCCGGCCCGCCGCTGCGCATTTGCCACGGCGTGCGTTGATGCTCCCAAAACGCGGCATAGAGCACGCGCGCATTGGCGACGTCCAAACTCAAATCACTCGCGCCGGTTTTCGCATCAACGTGCAGCACAAGCTCCCACGTTTTGCCGCCGTCTTTCGAGCGATAAATGCCGCGCTCGGGATTCGGACCCCAAATGTTGCCCTGCGCCGCAACGTAAACCAGCTCGGAATTTTTCGGATGAACGCGCACGGTTGAAATCTGTCGCGTCTTTTCGAGTCCGAGAGGCTTCCACGTTTTGCCCGCATCCGTGGATTTGTAAACGCCGTCGCCGTGCGAAGTGGCCACCCCTCGAATCGCAGCCTCGCCCATGCCGACATAGATCACATTGGGATCGGACTCGGCCACGGCAATCGCGCCCACGGAACCGGTTTTGAAAAATCCATCCGAGATATTTTTCCACGTGAGTCCCGCATCCTCTGTTTTCCAAACGCCGCCGCCGGTTGCGCCGAAATAATACACGAGAGGCTGACTCGTCACGCCCGTCACCGCATCCACGCGCCCGCCGCGAAACGGGCCAATGTTCCGCCATTGCAGCGCGCGGACCTGTGTGGTGTCGAACTGAAACGCACTTGCCGTTTGCGTGAAGCTTGCGCTCGTGCAGAGCGAGATGACCGCGAATGCCGTGAGCAAAGCTCGCAGCTTAATGAAGCTTGCAACGTTTTTCATCATACACTCCTCCTCGTGAGATGGATTGAATAACTTGAAAGAGTAATCGGTGGGAAGAAGCATGCAAAAAAAATTTGGGAAAGTCAAATCGGGAGGTTATTTGCGGAGATAGTTTTGTTCGAACTCAAAGTGAGGAGACATGTTGCCACTGGAGATACGGAGCATTGTCATGGCGATAAATTGAGCCCTCAACGTGGCGGCGCTCCCCATGATGTGCGAAACGTCCGGGCAAAATTTTAGAGGGCATTTGAAAAGTCCGAGCACTCAACAATTCCCCCCTTGAGGGGGTGTTCTCTAGCACGAGCAAGCTCATCAAAACTAATAAATGCCCATGTTGCAGAACGATCAAACCGCGGCAGAGACGAGATCCGCAAACTCGGTCCGGGCAATCGTTGCCAGAGGTTGAAGATTAATCCCCATGGTTCGACGTTGCGTTCGGCTTCGAGCACGCGCAGCAAAGCAACCTAGATTTTCTCGCCGTCTTCCGGCGCGTCCATTTCGCGTTTGAGCCAGGTCTTGCCAAAGTGCCATTCGCGCTTGACCGTGGCGAGGCCGAGATCCAATTCCTTCGCGATTTCTTCGAACGTGAGACCGGCCCCAAAGTGCAAATCCACGATGTCGAAGACGCGTTGATCCTCGGCGCGCAATTTCTCCAGCGCCGCATTCAGCGCAAGCATATCGAAGGAGGGTTGCAGCGAAATATGCGATTCGTCGTCGGGCAACATATCGTCCAATCCCACTTTGTGCTGATCGGGTCCGCCGCGTTTCTCCGCTTTGCGCTTGCGGGCGTTGTCGATCAGAATGCGGCGCATGCACTTTGCGGCTATGCCGAGGAAGTGTTTGCGATTTTGCCACCCCATCTTCTGATCGTAAAGACGCAAAAAGGCCTCGTTGACCAGAGCGCGCGTGGTGAGAGTGTGATCGGCGATGCGCTCGTGCACCCGCCGGGAAGCCATGCTCCGCAAATCGTCATAGAGCAGCGTGGTGAGCAGCTCAAAAGCTTTGGGATCGCCGGCGTCAAATTGTTGCAGCAGCTTGGTGACTTCATCGCGGGTTGCCATGGTTGTGCTCCTTCGAGAATGAAAGTGCGTCGAGAATGAGACGATTCGCGGAGAATTAGCGCGTTATTAAAAGAAGAGTATCCGAATTTTTTGCGCCAACGGAGGGCCGTCAACCCTCCGTTGGCTTTTTATTCACACCCACCTGACGGGAGTGTCGTATGTGTTCGGCTTTCAAATTCCTTGAAAATGCCTTCGCGAAAGAGCGCATGGCTTCGCCGCGTGTGACCGCGAACTACGTTGAGCTCACACTTCCGCTGGGCGAAACCGCGGCAATCGTGCTCTACTATCTGCCCAAATCCGCGCGGGCCATTTGGGTGGCGACGTGTTGGGACGAGTGCTTCGAGCGTTTTTTTCAGCAACCGTGCGCGCGCGAGGAATTGCAGCGCCGCTTGCGCGAATGGCCCACACTCGGGGCTTTGTTATGGAGCGGCCTGCGGCATCATTATCGCCGCGGCGCGCTCATCAAAGCGCCGGATCGTGATACCGGCGCGCACCAGTGGATGCTCGTATGTGAAGTGGCCAACGTGAATCTGGAAAATGCCGAGGAGCTTTTCGGCCCGGCCACGCACGCGGCCTCGCAAATCGTGGTCGCGCGCAGTTTGCAATTGCGGCACGAGCTGCGGCGCAAGCGCGGTGAGGGCTTGGCTTTTTCTAAACCAGAAGACTCCACGATTTTGTCTTGAAATTTTGTGAGCCGATTGCTCGCGCGCTTGCGCGTTATGAGCAAACACCAGGCTGTCATAGCACGTTTAATTTTCTAACACAAGGAGGATGAAATGAATCCCGTGAAAAATTTATCAACCGCGAGAGCTTTGAGCTTTTGCGCGGCGGCTATCATCGTGCTCGTGCAGGCTTGCGCCCCGGCTTTGTACGATGTTTACCAGCGCCGGCCGCCCTCTTTTGACACCAGCACGATCAAACGTCTGGCCGTTCTGCCCTTTCAAAATTTTTCATCCTACAATGGCGCCGGCGAGCTCATTGTCGATCAATTGACCGAGCGCTTGGCCCGCACCGAGCAATACGAGATCATCGAACGCTCAAACTTGGAAGCCATTTTCGCGGAACAAAAGCTTGGTCAATCCGGAGCGATAGACGAAGGAACCGCGGTTCAAGCCGGCAAGCTTAAAGGCGCTGACGCGATCATTACCGGCAAGGTCATCGTTTGCTCGGTCAATAGCTTTAATTCCGGTGGAACCGCCGGCGACCAATATCAAGCGGTGAAGGTGACAACCAACGCGGTGGTGACGGCTTCGATTCGGGTTTTGAGCACGGAGACCGGCACGCTGCTCTGGTCGGAAAACTCCTCCAAGACGGTGACGAATCAAGGGCAAATCAGCAACAAACAAAAAACCGCGGGGACGCAAGGTCTTGCCGGCGCCATCTCCGATCTGACGCTGGTCTTGGCCGACAAAAAGCCGCGCGATCCTCAACTGGTCTTGCAGGACGCCGTTACCGAAGTGGTTGACGATCTCTTTTGGGACTTGATCAATCACCGCTCGCAACTGCGCTTGCCCGCCAATCAGCTAAAACCCGGATTGGGTGTCAATCTCCAGGATTTGAGCCCGGAGCAATTGCGCCGAACCGGCCATGGCGTCCTGGTTTCCAAGATCTGGCCCCAATCTCCGGCCGGTCAACAAGGAATGCGGGAAGGCGACATCATCTTGAGCATCGATGATTATGCCGTTGACAAGGCCGACCAACTCGTCTCCGCCATCAGGAATAAAAGAGCTTTTCAAACGATCAAGCTGAAAATTCTGCGGCCGGGCGCCAATGAAGTCATAAATAAAAAGATCAAGCTGGGCTATCTGAGCGAGATTTAGCGCGCGGTTTTTGCGTCCGGAGTGGTCGATACAAATTGCCCCGATCTTCCATGGCGAGCGCCAAGCTGCGAGAAGGTTAGGGCAATTCATTTTGTTGGGAACTCATTTTTTTGATGGCATCGTGACGCTCTCCGGTTTTGGCAACTGTGCTCGATATTCGGCGGCTTGGGTGGGTTTGTTCTGGAGATGGTAGAAATCAACAATGCGAGATAACGCTTTTAGAGTGTGGGCATGTTTCTCACCGCGACCGGCTTTGATGTTTGGATAGCTTTTTACGAGAAGCGATTCGGCTTCGTGATACCGCCGTAATCTCGTCAGACAGCCGCCGAGCGAGTTTTCTGTCTCGGCTATGCCCAAAGTTGCGATAGAGCCTTTGGGAACTTTTTCCTGCCAAAGGTGCAAGCCTTCGCGCAGCAAAGCTTCAGCTTTTTGCAAGTCATTCTTGTCGAGCAACAGGCCACCGAATCCGGTCAAGGAGCTAGCAACGAAGGCCGGGCCCTTTGACAATACCTTCGCTCTAAGTTCCATCATCCAGCGAAATTGTTTTTCAGCTTCATCGAGATCGCCTTTATCGAAAAATGTGTAAGCCAGGTTGTTCATGATTTGATAAATGAGCGGATCATCGGCAGCAAGGAAGCGGCGACGGATTTCCAATGCCTCGCGGTAAAGTTTTACCGCAGGCTCATAAACACCTCGGGCGTAGTAAAATCCGGCGGCCATGTTTAACATGGTCGCCAATTCGCGTGGCTTATCGGCGTAGCCCATACGTGCCTTCGCCAGCAAATCCAGATAAAGCGACTCGGCTTCGGCAAAATCGCCTTTCAAGACGAGCAAGGCCGCGAGGTTGCCAAGGGAAGTCATGAAGTGCTTGTGCTTATCGCCCAAAAGCTTGCGGCGTTGGGCGAGCGCTTCACGGTATAATGGTTCGGCAGCAACCAAGTTGCCCTTCATTCTAAGAACTGCTGCCAGATTGCCCAGACTGGTTGCTACATCCGGGTGCTCGTTGCCCAGCACCTTCCGCCGCAATTCCAAGTTTTGACTGAGCAAGGATTCTGCATCGGCGAAATCGCCTTTGTAAATCAGCATCGAACCCAAGGCATTGAGGCTTTGGCAAAACAACGGATGCTCACGACCATATAGTTTTTCACGCAACGCGAGGGCGCCGCGATAATAGGATTCCGCTTCATTATAATTTCTTAAATCCGTTTTTATCGCGCCGAGTTGGTGCATGCTCTCAGCTATCGAGGGATGTTCGTTTCCCAGTAGCTTTCGTCGTATAGTCAAGGCTTCGTTGTATAAAGTATCGGCTTGGAGTTGCTTTGCCTGATTCTGCAAAATAGATCCAAGAATATTGAGGCTTTCCGCCACGGGCAAATTTTCTTCACCCAACAGTTGGCGACGCAATGCAAGCGCCTCGCGACACAGACGCTCTGCGGTGGCATGATCGGCTCTTAGGTTCCACAACTGGGCGAGAGCGTTCAAACTCTCGGCCACCTCCAGGTTGACTTCGCCCAGGGCTTGCTGCCGCGTCTCAAGAGTTCTTTCTAATAAAGTAGTGGCTCGGTCATAAAATCCGAGATTTTGATAAACCCTTCCTATGGTATTCATCAGCGCGGCTTGAACGAGGGGTTGCTCCTTTAGTTCCGTCGCAATTTTGTCCGCGCCACGGTCTAGAATCTCTCGCACTGTAATCGTATCCCCCCTTGCCTCATTCGGGTCCGACACCTGAAAAATCTCCACCAAAAACTTCGACACTTGCTCCGCCTTGTCCCTCTCCAGCGCAATGCGATTCGCCTGCACCTTCGTGACGACGCCGAAGCCGAGCACGAGCGCGAAGAAGATGGATGCCGCGGTGACCGCGTACTTATGCCGCCGCACGAAGCGGCTCGCGCGATAACTCCACGTGCCTTTGCGCGCATGCACGGGCCGGCCTTCCAAATGGCGAGTAATATCATCCGCAAATTGTTCGACCGAGCCATATCTCTGGTCCGGCTCTTTGCGCAAGGCTTTGAGCACGATGTTGTCGAGATCGCCCGCAAGACGTTGGCGCAATTTCTCCACACTCCCCTCGCGCACCGCGCTCACACTCTCCGGCGTAATTGGCTCCTTTTCTTTTTTGTCTATTACCGTGCTCGGCTTCTCCGGCAGAGTGTCGCAAATCACGCGCGCGATCTCTGCGGGTGAAGTGCTCGCAAAATGATACGGCTGATGGCCGGTGAGCAATTGATACAAGATCACGCCGAGAGCATACACGTCGCTCACCGTGCTGATCGCCTCGTCGCGCGCTTGCTCCGGGCTGGCGTAATGCGGGGTCATCGGCTGCTGACCGGTCATGGTATCGCCGGGCTTTTGCTCGGTTCCGTCTTGGTGCAGCAGCTTCGCAATGCCGAAATCGAGCAGCTTGGGCACGCCCTCTTTGGTCACCAAAATGTTGCCGGGCTTGAGATCGCGGTGGACGATCAAATAGCGGTGCGCGTATTTAACGGCCTCGCACACTTTCAAAAAGAGCGTGAGGCGCGCGCGCGTGTCGAGCTTGTGGTCGTCGCAATACGCATCGAGGGGTTGGCCCTCGACGTGTTCCATCACGAAGTAGAGCACGTCTTCCGTCACGCCGCCGTCGAACAAGCGCGCGATATGAGGATGGTCGAGCGCGGCCAGCGTTTGGCGCTCGCGCCGCAAGCGGCGTTGCATTTCCGCGGTGGCGAGGTCGCGATGGACCAGCTTGATCGCGACCTTCTGCTCGAACTCGCCCTCAACGCGTTGCGCGAGATAGACCACGCCCATGCCGCCGCGGCCCAGCTCGCGCTCCAAACGAAACGGCCCGATCCGCCGGCCCGCGAGCGAAACCTTCGCCTCCTGCGCGAGCATGGGCACGATCAAGCTCTGCGCGTCGTGCTCCAAAAAACTCGAAGCTTCGCGCGCTGCGGCGAGCAAGGCTTCCACCTCCGCGCGCAAAGCCTCGTCCGCGCCACAGGCTTGGTCGAGATAACTCGCGCGCGCCTCCTGCGGGAGATCCTCGGCGTTTTGAAAAAGCTCTTTGCTGCGTTGAAAAAGGCCGTGCGGCATATTGCCCTCCCTGGGTTGCAATGCGTTTAGAGCAATTTTAAAAGGGATGAGTTGCTAGAGTTTGAAAGAAAGGCCTCGAGGGAGATGGAAATTCGCGCGTGCCGAGAGCCTCTCCTGGAAAGATTCGCGCGCTAATCTAGAAAACACGCGCAGAAATGCAAGCGCGCATTCTGCTTTTTGCGAAAACGAGAGAGTTCTATCCGAAATCGGAATTTGTGCTTGACTTCGAGCTTTCCTTCCCGTACAATTTCCCGCCGCGATAATTTCCTCACAAGAACCAACAAGCGAGCGAACTATGTCCTTCCATCTCTCCGCCGCCGCCGGCGACATTGCCGAAACCGTGCTGCTCCCCGGCGATCCTTTGCGCGCCAAGCATATTGCAGAAACCCTGTTGGAAAATGCCGTTTGCTACAATCAAATCCGCAACATGTTCGGCTTCACCGGCTTTTATAAAGGCAAGCGCGTGTCGATTCAAGGCACGGGCATGGGCATGCCCTCCCTTGCGATTTATGCGAGCGAGCTGATGGAGTTTTACCACGTGCGCCGCGTGATTCGCGTGGGAAGCTGCGGCGCAATTCAGCCCGACTTGAAATTGCGCGACCTCATTCTGGCCATGTCCGCCTCCACCGATTCGAGCTTCAATCGGTTGCGCTTTCAAGGCATGGATTACGCCTCAACCGCGAGCTTTCGTTTGCTGCAGCAAGCGCATGAAATCGCCCGGCAAAAAGGCCTTGCCGTGAAAGTCGGCGGCATACTCAGCAGCGATAATTTCTACAGCGCCGATCCCGAGCAATGGCAGCTTTGGGCGCGGTACGGCGTGCTCGCCGTTGAAATGGAAACCGCGGCGTTATACACGCTCGCGGCATATCACAAAGTGGAAGCGCTCGCGCTGCTCACGGTTTCTGACAGCCTGGTGACGAAAGAAGAAGAGTCCGCGGAGGCGCGGCAATTGGCGTTCACGAAGATGTTTGAGATTGCACTAGAATTAGCGTGAGCAAATGAATGTTCCTGCAACGGCTTGGCCGTTGCACTCAACAATAGCGAAATGATTCAAAGCCACGGCCAAGCCGTGGCTGAACGTCTATATTCCGCCACGACGATTTGAACGAACAATTTCTGTTCGCCAGCGAACGCTCCCTGTCGTGCTAGCGTATACCTCTCCTCAATCTCTCTTCTGCAGCCCCGCCTTAATTCTCTGAAAATCAGCACTGGCATACTAGTTGGAATTTAGCGCGCTGGTGAAGTGGCGAAAGATCGAGCCGCTGTTCGCCCGTCATTGTTGATTGCGCTCCGCTCATCACTCACTGCCCTCGGGAGCCTTTATGTTCAAAAACTATTTGCTCACCACGCTGCGCAAGTTGAGTCGGCAAAAAAATCACACCGCCATCAACGTGCTCGGACTCGCGCTCGGCGTGGCTTGCTGCCTTTTCATTTTTTTGATCATCCACTACGAGTCGAGCTTCGATCGCTTCCACGGCAAGCGCGAGCGCATTTATCGCGTCGTCACCGACGAACAAATCAACGAGATCGTCAGCCCGACCATGGGCTCACCCATGCCGATGGTGGAGGCGCTGCGCACGGACTTTCCCGAGCTTGAAAACGTGACGGCGACTTTTGGAAATTACTCCGGGCTTTTTGCGATTACCGCCGCGGAGCAAACCGCTGCAAGATTTCAAGAGGACGAAGTCGTCGCTTTCGTTGAGCCGCAGTTTTTTGAGATTTTTGATTTCCCCTGGCTGGCCGGAGATCCTAAAAGTCTGGCCGATCCGAATTGCGTCGCGCTCACGGAAGACTTGGCGCGGAAATTTTTCGGCAACGCCCATCCGCTCGGCCAAACGCTGCGCATGGACAATCAGATCGACTTAAAAGTGACGGGCCTCGTCAAGAATTTCCCCGTGCACACTGACTTCAATTTTGCCGCGCTCATTTCTTGGAAGACGCTGCCGCAAACCGGCTGGAATATGGAGTCGTGGAACAACTTGACTTCGAATGTGAACACGTTTGTGTTGCTGCCCACGGCAACTGCCGCGGTGGAATTGGCGAGCAAGCTGCCGGCATTCAAAAATAAGTATCGTCCCGACGCCAACGATGCCAACAAGCGCGTACACCGACTTCAGCCGCTTAGTGAAATTCATCACGACGCGCGCTATGGCAACTACGGCCAGCGCACCACTTCGAAAAACACGCTGCTCGCCCTCGGCTTGATCGGCGTTTTTCTTTTGCTCACGGCGTGCATCAATTTCATCAACCTGGCCACGGCGCAGGCGCTCAAGCGCGCGAAGGAAGTGGGCGTGCGCAAAGTGCTCGGCGCGTTGCGCTCGCAACTGGTCACGCAGTATCTCGGCGAGACGTTTGTCATTACGCTGTGCAGCGCCGTTTTAGCCATCGTGCTCGCGGAGCTTTTGTTGCCGAGCGTGAACGAGCTTTTGCGTTTGAAGTTGAGCCTTTCTCTGTTTGGCAGCTTGTCGTTTTTTTCCTTTTTATCATTGTTGACGCTCGCCGTCAGTTTGCTCGCGGGTCTTTATCCCGCGTTCGTGCTCTCGCGTTTCATGCCGGCGCTCGCCCTCAAAAGCCAGATGGTCACTTCAAAAAGCCGCTGCCTGTTCTTGCGCCGCGGGTTGGTGGTGGTGCAATTTCTCATCTCGCAAATGTTGATCATCGGCACGCTCGTCGTCACGCAACAGATGGATTATTTTCGCAACAAAGAAATGGGCTTCGACCGCACAGCGATCGTCACCGTGCCGTTGCCCGTCAACGAAGTGCCCAAACTGCAAACGTTGCGCGCGGCGCTCGTGCAAGAGAGCCGCATAAAAACGTCACCTTCGGCTTTTCCAGTGCGGCTTCCGGCAACTCTTGGGACAGCAATTTGCGCCACACATTAAACGGGCCGGAAGAAGCCTTCACTTCGGATTTAAAGCTCGCCGACGCGCATTACA